>Ga0082335_1000898_pt1 | contig 68826 bp, 54 predicted proteins | sample Subgrocontami58m_FD_72375 | JGI IMG/M metagenome (GOLD analysis project Ga0082335, IMG submission 72375) | Subsurface groundwater microbial communities from S. Glens Falls, New York, USA - GMW37 contaminated, 5.8 m (SPADES assembly) (version 2) ... | reverse complement strand
TGTCCATCAGCTCCCTTTCAGAGCGCACATTATAGAATATCAGCAAGAGCATCAGCTTCAGTATGATCGGCGGGGGGATGGAAACATTGCCGTTGTTGCCATAGCAGTCTTTAACTTTTGCATAAGCAAAGTCGAAGTCTATAACTTCATCTACTTTTCTCAATGGATGGTTTTGCCTTACTCGGTTTTCGATGTCGATGCCGACATAGAAGAGGCTGGTTTGGGGTCGGGGCTGCTTTCCCATCATGGTCGTTGACTCCAAATATCATTATTAATGTTGCAGCCTTATAGCATTTTTGCTAACTTTACGCCATGATTATTTGGGCAACAGCCCGTTGCAATCACGCAGCGATATCCTTGCTTCTTCAACGCCTAGCCTATAGTCGCATGATAGCCCCCGAAAAAATAGCACGATTTTCTGTATGGCATAGCCACTGGTGGTACATGCAGCAGCACTTGCTGCCAGGAATTGCTGGATTGCAAGACCTGCCCCCATACTGGGCTTTTTACCATTATTAAGGTTTTTCAAGAGCTTTGTTTACTAACTCTACAGCTATTTCATAAATATTCTCTCTAATCGCAGCTTCGTTATTTGAATAAGTCCAGTTCGATTGTTTAGTTATATTGAAGTCAATCAAAGTTTTAGATTTTTTCAGGTTAATAATTTCACCTCTAGCACTTGCAATCGTGCCACCGTATCCGAAGCCTAGCCAGATCCTTTGATGCTTATTGCCACCAGATAGTTCTGTAATTTTTCCTTTAATTAAATAATCACCCTCATTAGGGTCCCCATCAATCCTTATATTTTTATACCCTTTACTATAAAAGCAGTTCTGAATATCTAATGCTATTTCTTTACCAAACTCAATTATGTATGCCTTGCTAACATCTGTCGCAATATCAGGATTCAGATCAAAAGATTTAATTATGATAACCTGATTTGTTGGATCAAAGGTATCTAATTTTGTCATTTTATCAGGGATTGTTGTCGCACATCCCAAAAACAGTGAAATCGAAATAAATAAAAATATTTTCCTCATTTTTGCACCTCTACAAATTAAATTTTTTACATATAACAATAAATATACAGTCTATATATCCTAACAAACACAGACCGCCGCTGTCTATATAAGAAAGTGCCCTCTTGGCGATCTATTAACCCATATACTTAAGAATATCAAACTCATAAAAATACGAATCAGATCGTCCGTGTCCGGGATATACAGACTGTATAATCCTGGTTAAAGGCCATCGAGGGGACTTCGGACACCGTACCCTCCTTTATTCAACACGTGGGCATAAATCATTGTCGTACTGACGTCCTTATGTCCCAGGAGTTCTTGAATTGTTCTAATGTCGTAGCCGTCTTCGAGCAAATGCGTTGCAAATGAAAATTTTTGATTCCATAGCATATTTTGATCATATTATTTCTAATACCTTGAATAGCGAAAAATCTCCCTCACTCCTCATCCACCACCCACTGTTCGTAGGGGCGATCGCGGTGGTGGCCGGTGGCGGGGGAGACTTCGCGGATGAAACGGGAGGGGCTGAGGGTCAGGTTGCCCATGCCGCGGCCATAGTCCACCAGAGGATAGCAGAGATAGAGTTCGTCTTTGGCCCTCGTTACGGCCACGTAGAACAGGCGCCGCTCTTCCTCCTCACCCTCGGGTTCGTTCAGGGCACGGGCCAGGGGCATCATCCCTTCGGCGCACCAGAGCATGAAAACCACGGACCATTCCAGACCCTTCGCCTGATGGATGGAGCTCAAGATCACTTTTTCACCTTTTTCCGCCTCGGGCACCTCCTCGTCGCCTTCGTCGGTATTGGCCATGAGCGCCAGTTCGCTTAAAAAGTTCTCCAGGGAATAAAACTTCTCCGCATAACCGGCGAGCTGCGTGAGATCATCCTCCCGCGCGGCTGTATCGGGGTATTTCCCTTGCAGGTATTCGAGATAGCCGGTGTCCAGGACGATCTGGATCAGCTCGGGGATATGCCCCTTACTGCCGCCGGCGGCCACTAGGCTTTTCAGCGTCCCCCGGCATTTCGTCAACCCCGGAACCGCACCTTTACCGGCGCAATTGATGAATTCCTCTCCCCTCACCGCCGTCAGCGCTTCCTGCTGCTTGGCGATGAACCGCCAGATCTTATCCGCCGTGGCCTTCCCGATCTTGCCGTAGAGGCCGAGCACCCGTTTCCAGGCCAGTTCATCATAGGGATTGGCGATGATCCTAAGATAGCAGGTCACGTCCTTGATGTGGGCCTGCTCGAAGAAGCGGATGCCTGAGCGGATCTCGAAGGGAATGCCCCAGCGGGTCAATTCCATCTGCAACTCCATGGAGTGGTAATGGGCGCGGTAGAGCACCGCCATTTCGTGGAAAGGCAGGCCGTTGCGCTGCAGCTCCCGGAGCCGCTGGGCCACGAAGCTCGCCTGCTGGAACACGTTGCGCGCGGGAATCAAAATCGGCTTGAGACCGCCGGCGCGCACCGCTTTTAGTGTTTTCTCGAATTGCTTTTCGTTGTTGGTAATGCTCAGGTTGGCCAGATGGAGGATCTCCGGCGTGCTGCGGTAATTCATCTCCAATTTAAAAATCTTGCATTCGGGGTAGCGCGCGGGAAACTGCATGATATTGGCGAAATTCGCCCCCCGGAAGGAATAGATGCTCTGGGAATCGTCGCCCACCACCATCAGGTTGCGGTGCTGGGAGGCCAGCAGGTCCACGATTTCCGCCTGCAACAGGTTCGTATCCTGATACTCGTCCACCAGGACATGGGAAAAACGTTGGGCGTAGTGGCGCCGGACCTCGGGGAACTCCAGAAGCAGCTTTCTCAAGTTCAGCAAGAGGTCGTCAAAATCCATGAGATTAAGGGCTTTCTTGCGCCTTTCGTAGAGAGTGGAGATGGCGACGATATCCTCCAGATAACGGGAAAAATAGGGGTAGCGGTCCGCCACGACAGCGTCGACGTCGATCATCCGGTTGTGGGCAAGGCTAATAATATCGGCCAGGACATTGCCTTTGGGAAATTTGTCACCGTCAACCTTACTCCGCACCTCCGCCAGGGAACCGGCCACCAATTGTCGGGCATCCTCGCTGTCCATGATGGTAAAATTATTCTCATAACCCAGCAGGTGGGCGTTGCGCCGCAAGATCAGGTGGGCGTTATGATGAAAGGTGCCGCCGCAGAGGGAGCTGACATCCTCGCCCACCAGCGTTTTCACCCTGGCCAGCATGGCCCGCGCGGCCTTGTTGGTGAAGGTGGCAAGGAGAATGCCTTCGGGCTTCACGCCGCGTTCCAGCAGCCGGGCCACGCGATAGGTGAGGGCGCGGGTCTTCCCGCTGCCGGCGCCGGCAATGACCAGCAGCGGCCCGCCTTCTTCCATGACCACCCGCAACTGCTCGGCATTCAGATATTTTTCGTAATCAATCACTTATCTTTCCCTCGTTTTCTTCCGGACAACTCATATCAACCGCCGGAAATAGTGTCAACTACAACCCCGAACCGGCGTAAATCCGGCGGATCCAAAGGGTCTGGGGAAATGAGACGCAATCAGGAGTTTTTTCTTACCACTATGCTATCAATTAATCATCTATATCATCGCCGATGTCCTCGCGGACGGCCTGGCAATACAGTTCCCGAAGAAGTTTTGATTATTCCGCTTTTCTGATCCTGTTCATGTCCCAGTCCTTGTATACATAGTAGAGAACGGGCACCATGGTCCGGGAAAGAAGCGTGGCCGCCACCTCGCCGGCCATGAGGGAGATGGCCATCCCCTGAAAGATGGGATCGAAGAGGATTACCGAGGAACCGACGACCACCGCCGCCGCGGTGAGCAGCATGGGACGGAAACGGATGATGCCGGCTTGCACCACCGCTTCCGCAAGCGGCATGCCCGCGGCGAGCTGCAGTTCGATGAAATCTACCAGGATAATCGAGTTTCGCACCACAATCCCCGCCCCGGCAATAAAGCCGATCATGGAGGTGGCGGTAAAGAAGGCCCCCATAAGGGCATGCCCGGGGAGGATTCCCACCAGGGAAAGAGGAATGGGGGCCATGATGACGATGGGAACAACGAAGGACCTGAACCAGCCTACCACCATGACGTAAATCAGGATCAAAACGGCGGCAAAGGCGATTCCCAGGTCCCGGAACACCTCGTAGGTGATGTGCCATTCACCGTCCCATTTCATGCTATATTTGTCTTCCAGCCAAGGTTGAGCGGTGGAGTACTGCCGAAGCTCGTAACCTTCGGGCAGCCGCAGCGCGGCAATCGCTTTCTTCATCTTGAGGATGGCGTACACGGGACTTTCTTCCGTCCCCGCCACTTCGCCCGTGACATAGGTAACGTTTTTCAGGTTCTTGTGATAGATGGTTTTCTCTTCGCTGCCGTCCCGGCGTGTTACCAGTTCGGAGAGAGGAACAAGCGCGCCCGAGGGAGTGGGGACGCCGACGGAGGTGAGGCTTCCCAATTCCGCCCGCTGGGCAAGGGGCATCCGGAGATATAGCTCCACGGGCTCCTTTTCCCTTTCCAGATGGGCCAGCCCCACCCCGGCACCGGTTAAGGCGATGCGCAAGCTCTGCGCCACGGTATCCGCACTGATGCCGGAGCGAGCGGCCTTGTCCTGATCTACAGTAAGGCTGATCTTGGGCTGAAACCCCTCTACGTACCAATCTACGTCGACTACCCCCGGGGTTTTGCTGAAGATATCCTTGATTTCTTTGGCAATCTCGATTCTCCTGCCCATCTCCGGTCCATAGACCTCGGCTACCAGGGTGCTCAGCACCGGCGGTCCGGGGGGAATTTCCACCACCTTGATCCTCGCCTGATATTTATCACCGATGCGCGTGATTTCCGGCCGGAGACGTTTGGCAATGTCGTGGCTTTGCGCCTTGCGCTCGTCCTTGGAGACAAAATTGACCTGAATGTCGGCAACATTGTTTCCCTCCCGCAGGTAGTAGTGCCTCACCAGGCCATTGAAGTTGAAGGGGGCGGCGGTGCCGATATAGGATTGGTAATCCGTAACCTCGGGAATGGTTTTCAGATACTCGCCGATCTCCCGGGTCAGGGCGGCGCTCTCCTCCAGAGCGGCTTCTTCCGGCATGTCGATGACCACCTGCAATTCGCTTTTGTTGTCAAAGGGGAGCATCTTTACGGTGACCAGTTTCAGCACCACCAGGCTGACTGATCCTCCCAGGAGCAGAAAAACCAGCAGGAGGCCGAAAAAGCGCTTCTTGCGGCTGGCAAGCAGCCCGCGGAGATTTTTCTCGTAGAGGCGGTTCAAGGTGAGAAGCAACCATCCCTCTTCCTGTTGCGCCGTCTCGCTTTGTTGCTTCACGGCGCCTTTCAAGACAATGTAACTCAGCCAGGGACTAATGATAAAGGCAATAAGCAACGACAGCAGCATGGCGGCGGACGCCCCGATGGGGATGGGGCGCATGTAAGGCCCCATCAGCCCGGAAACGAAGGCCATGGGGAGGAGAGCGGCAATGACAGTAAAGGTGGCCAGGATCGTAGGATTGCCCACCTCGTCCACGGCGGCGACTGCCGTTTCCGTATCTACGCGCCCCATCTTGAAATGGCGATGGATATTTTCCACCACCACGATGGCATCATCGACCAGGATGCCGATCGAGAAGATCAGCGCAAAAAGGGTCACCCGGTTGAGCGTGTAGCCGTAAAGGTAGTTGACCAGGATGGTGAGGGCCAGGGTCACGGGGACGGCAACGGCCACCACCAGGGATTCCCGCCAGCCGAGAAACAGAGCAATCAAGATGGACACGGAAATTGCGGCGATGAGCATATGTTCGAGGAGTTCGTCGGATTTTTCCTTGGCCGTATCCCCATAGTTCCTGGTCACGGTGACGTTGACGTCTCCGGGCAAAAGCTTCCCCTTCAGGGCCTCGACCTTAGCCAGGGCTTCTTTGGCCACGAGGCTCGCATTGGCGCCTTTCTTCTTGGCAATGCTGATGGTTACGGCTTCTTTTTGCCCGCTGACCCTGTCGGTCATCCCCTTCCTGGCCGCGGCGGCCCCCAGCCCCATGAAGACATAACGGTCCGGCTCCTCGGGGCCGTCGCTAATCGTCGCTACATCCTTCAAATAAAGGGGACGCTCACGATAAAGGGCCACGACCACATTACCCACTTCATCGCTGTTTTTGAGAAAAGCGCCCGTTTCCACGCGGTATTCCTTGTTACCCACGGGAAAAGCCCCGGAGGACAGCTGAAAGTTCGCTTTCTTCAGGGCCGCCGCGATCTGCAGGGCCGAAATCTGGTAAGCATTGAGCCGCTGGGGATCGAGCGTAATCCTCATCTGCCGCTTTTGTCCGCCGATCACGGCACATTCCGACACATCCTGGTTTTTTTTAATTTCCTCCCCCAGTTCCTGGGCAATACGCCTCAATTCATAACCGGAGTAACGGTTACCGCCGCTCCAGAGGGTCAGGGCAAGGATCGGCACATCATCGATGGAACGCTGCTTGATCAGGGGCGGCAGGACGCCGGGCGGGATGCGGTCGTAGTTCGCCGAAAGCTTGTTATTCAACCTGACGATGCTGTCTTCCATCTTCTGCCCTTCGTAAAATTGGACAATGGTCAGGTTGAGGCCCGGCTTGACAATGGAGTAGATGTATTCCACCCCTTTGATTTCCCAGAGCAGTTTTTCCATGGGCCTGGTCACCCGGGCCTCCACTTCTTGGGGCGAGGCCCCCGGGAAGTCAACATAGATGTCGATCATGGGCACGAGGATCTGCGGTTCTTCCTCGCGCGGCGTAATCAGGACCGCAAAGACCCCCAGCAAAAGCGCCGCCAGGACGATAAGGGGTGTCAGTTTGGACCTGATAAAGGCCCGGGCGATGCTCCCCGATAGGCCGGTAGTTTTCATGGCCTTCGCTCCAGGATACCGCCGTCCACAGCTTTTTCCGTTCCCCCGACGATGATTCGCTCCTGACTTTGCAAGCCTGAAAGGATTTCTCTTTTATCTCCATGGCTGCGGCCGACCCGGACGAGACGATAGGTGACGACGCCCCGGCTGTCCACGGCATAAAGGCCCGTCAATTGCCCTTTTTCCACTATCGCCGTTCCGGGGACCAGGAGGACCATCTTTTTGCCCCGGGGTATGCTGACCTTGGCGTAGAGACCTGATTTTACGCCATCGCCTTTGAAGGCGGCCTTGACAAGAAAGGTGCGGGACAGGGGATCGACGGTAGGAAGGATCTGGGTGATTTTTGCCGGAAGCGGCCGGCCGCCCGAGGCGATAGAGACGCTGGCGGGCATGCCCACCTGCAACTGGCCGGCCAGGGATTCATCGACACTTATTTCCACGTGACTGCTCGCGGTATCTTCCATGGTCAGAAGCGGAACACCCGGCAGGGCCATCCCGCCCACCTCTATCTTTTTTTCCGTTACCGTCCCCTCATAGGGGGCGGTTATTCTGCAAAAACCGAGCGCGACCCTGGCCTCGGTCAAGGACGCGGCGGCCCGGTTAACCATCTCTGCCGACCGTTCGTATTCCAGCCCCGCCACCTGTTTTTGTGTTTCAAACTGGTCCATTTCCTGGGGGGTGATCGCCTTTTCCTCGAACATCTTCTTGTAACGCTGGTAGGTAGTATCGGAAAGACCGCGATGCTGCTTTGCCAACTCGCGGCCCTTGAGGGCCTCCTGGTAACCGGCCTCCGCTATGCGCACCTTCTCCTGCAAATCACGATCGTCAACGGTCATCAACAATTGACCTTTTTTCACCGGGTCCCCCTCTTTGACAAAAAGAGAAGTCACCGTTCCCATCGTCCGGCTGGAGATATAAATGGTCGAGGTCGCCTTGACGGTGCCCGCCGCCTCGTAAAACTCGTCCACCTGGGTAGGTATAATCGTTGCCATAGCAACGCCGGTGACGGGTGGCCGTTTCACCTGGACAGTACCCGGAGCAACCTTGTCGCTGCAACCGCCCAGTCCCAAAAAAGCCAGGGTCAGCAAGAAACACCAACTCACCATTCTTCTATCGCCTCCACATTTACGCATGTCCTTCTTCCCCTCTGCTATTTAGCCTGCAAATCGCTTAAGATCGTGCCGCTTTCATAACTAAGCCGGGCTACCGCGAGCCAGTAGTCGTTTTCCCTGGCCACGAGATTGGCGCGGGCATGATCGAAGCTCAACTGGGAATCCAACAGATCCACCAGCGGAGATAAGGAACCTTCATATCTCACCCTTACCAGACGGCGGCCCTCTTCGGCCGCCTGCACCGCTTCCGTCGCCAGTTTCCGATTCTTTGCCGTTTCCTCAATCGTCAGATAGGCCTCCTGCACCTTGAAAGCGATCATCTTTTTCATGCCCTCCAGGTATTCCTGCGCCTCTGCCGCCTCATATTTAGCTTTGGTCCGCTCATGCGCCCTTTTTCCGCCGTCAAAGGCTTCCCACTTTAGGTAGGCGGTCAATTGCCAATTGTCGCCCTCTGCACCAAACGGGGCACGATGGTCATTCTGTTGATAAGCGCCGCCGACACCCAGCGTGGGGAAATAACCGGCTTCGGCAAATTTTACATTTTTTTGGGCATTTTCCTGGCGCATGGCGAGTGCTTTGAGGTCCTGTCGGATTAAGGCCCGTCCCTGATAATAATCGATCTGCTGCAGTGGCAAAGGAGGAGGGAGCTCCGTTATCTCCACGGGGCCGGCCAAACCCAGGATCAAGCCCAAAGCCCGCTTTGCGACTTCCAAATTCTTTCTGGCGCTCACGAGTTGCTGCTGTGCATCGGCAACGGCCGTATTGGAACGCAACAAATCGGAATAAAGCCCCAGACCGTTTTTCTGCCGGAGTTCGGCAAGGCGCTTGTGTTCCTGGGCATCTTCCTGTGCTTTTTCCGCTACCGTGACGAATGCAGCCGCAGTTCCTACCGTAAGGTAGGATTGCACAACCTTGAAGGCGGTTTCTTCCTGTTTTCTCACCAGGTCTTCTTCCGCTGCCTTGCTTTCCTGCCGGGACATCTCCAGGCCCAAGACGGCCTTTCGCGTAAAAAGCGGTTGCTCGATGGAGACGGCCGATTGAAAGTCGTCAACGGCATCGGGATGATTCAGGGTATCGGGGATAAAATCACTTGCAGCGATTCTTTGTTGATTGAGTTTGGTCATAAAGGCATAGCCCGGGTTCACCGTCCGCAGATACCGCTCTTCCAGGGTAATCTTGGGCAGCAGAAAACTCCTGGCGATCCCGATCTCTTCCTGTTTCGCGGCCGAGGAATTCCTTTGCGCCCTCAACTCGTGATTGTTTTCCAGGGCTGCCCGGACGGCCTGGGGCAAAGAATATCGCGGCACGCTGTCGGCCGCGTTTCCCACCCCTGCCACGGAAAGCAAAAGCCCTAAAATAATTATTGGGGTTGCGGGCGCGGCTTGCGCTTTCTTGCAGATTAAGCCCATAGGTTCTCCCCTGTTCGTTGCCTGACTTTCCGGACTTCAGCAGCCGGGCGGCACTCCCAACTTTTCCAGTAATTTCTCCATGAGACACCATTTTGTAAAAGCGGACTGCAGGAGGTTGAGTCCGACAAAAGCGGTGAAAAGAAGCCAGTAGTGGCTGTGGAAATAGGTCAAGAGCAGAGAAATCAAGATGAAGCTGCCGGCAATCGCCCTGATATAATCTTCCATTTTCATAGTTGTTCCTCCTAAATGTAATGATTGATGTAATGATTGGCCTTTATTACTATGGCCACGATTTTTAATTTGTCATGTGCTGGGAAACGAGTTTTTCTTTTTTCTGAATCTGCTCCATAAGCACCTCCCGCATCAAATTACAGGCCTGGATGATCTTGGGGTTGGCAATGCGGTAATAAATATTGACCCCTTCCCGCCTGGTAATGACGACGCCTTTCGACTTGAGGATGCTCATATGCTGGGAGAGATTAGCCTTGCTGACGCCGGTCGCCACGATTAATTCACCGGCAGACAGTTCCCTATCTTTGAGCGCGTTAATGATCTCCAAGCGCTTGGCATTAGAAAAGATCTTGCAGATATCCGCATGCAGTTCAAATACCTCTTTCATAATTTCTCCTCGTCGTGTTTATAAATAAAATAGTTTCTATTTTTAGAAACCATAATGTCTGTTAACTGTGTTGTCAAGAAATATTTTTTGAGAACTTCTATTCTGTTGATCGAGATTTGCGCATTCTTCTTGAAAGGTGATGCTTCTTATGTAATAAAGATATCGAGGAGATGCCTATGAAGATTGTCGATTTCCACTTTCATCCCGGGAGCGCGGTCCTTGACTTTTTGCCCCAACCCATGGAACTGCTAAAAACAAGAAACCCGGCGTGGTCAGGGCGCTTTGCAAGTCTCCCCACCACCCAGGCCCTCCTCTCCTTCCTCGACGAAGAGGAGATAGATTATGCGGCCTTACTGGCGGAAAACATCCCCGCGGTGACAGGGGTCATATCCAACGAATTCGTGGCCTCTTTGTGTAAAGGGGAGCCCCGCCTGATCCCTTTTTGCAGCATCAATCCGCGTCTCGACGTGCACCTGGATGCCATGCTGGAAAGACTGGCGGGAGAGGGATTCAAGGGGCTGAAACTGTGGCCCAGTTACCAGCATTTCTATCCCAATGAACCGGGACTCTATCCCTTATATGCGGCTGCCGAGCGCCTGAACATCCCCATCCTTTTTCATGTCGGAACTTCGTTTTTTGCCGGCGTGAAACTGAAATATTGTGATCCTATTTATCTGGACGAGGTGGCGGTAGATTTTCCCCGGCTAAACCTGATTATGGCCCATGCGGGAAGGGGTTTTTGGTATGAGAAGGCTTTTACACTGGCCCAGTTGCACGATAACATCTATCTGGAAATTTCCGGCTTGCCTCCTTCTAAACTGCTCGATTATTTCCCTCGCCTGGAAAAGATCGGGACAAAGGTCATCTTCGGATCAGATTATCCCGATGTAACCTCCATCAAGAAAAATGTCGCACAGATAAAGGCCCTGCCCCTCGATCCGTCCGTCATCGAGGGGATCCTGGGATTAAACGCCAACCGTCTGCTCAAGCTGTTTTGATTTTTTCTAACTCACTGACCCAGATAAACGGGATAGTCCCACAACGCGGGATAAGTGCGCTAAGGAAATTGCTTCCCGGGGGGAAGCAATTTCCAGCTTACTAATTCGTTTACGAATTTGCCTCGCAGCAAATTCTAACTCACTACGTGTGGTTGAAGATCTTGATTCCCCTAGAAATATAGTGGAATCCGGAAGCGATGGTAAAGCCTGCGGTCAGCCAATACAGAACATAAATCAGGAGGGGATGGCCTTCCCCCCCCCAGGTTCGATGCCCGAGGACGAGAAAAACCGTCAGGAGTTGCAGGGTGGTGGTTATCTTGCTGATGAAAGCCGGGCGGATTTCAAGAGAACCGGAGACCATAAACAAAATGAAGATTCCGAAAAGGATAATAAAATCCCTCGTTATGACAATTGCGGTAAGCCAACCGGGAATAATGCCCAGGATAGCAAGGGCGATGAAACAACTGGTCAGCAATGCCTTATCGGCAACGGGGTCCATGTAAGCGCCCAGGATTGTTTTCTGGTTTAGAACGCGCGCCAATAAACCATCCAGAGCATCCGTTATACCTGCCAGCGTAAAAGCCACAAGCGCGTTAAAATATGACCCGTCGATAAGGTAGATTAGCGTGATTGGGACGAGAATAATCCTAAAAATGGTTAACAAATTAGGTATATTCACAGTTCACACCAACTTACTCGTCCCGATAAACGGGACTTTTTTCAGTACCCCCTTGAGGGGTATTAGTTCGTTCACGAAATAGTTTACTGCAGTAAACCATTTCTAACTCACTCACCGAGGTCGCGGTCCCGCGCTTTATTCCAGTCCGACCAAGCATCGCGATCTTCCTGCTCGGTAAATTCTTTAGGCTTTCCGGGTTTGCCATCACTACCGATGACGATCTCTTGCATCGCCTTGATCATAAATGTCCATTCTTCTCTGGAGATCTTTCTCGGTCCGGCAACGTGTTGCGGACCTGCGATCTTTTGCGGCGGCCCGATAACGGTTGGCGCCTCCAGGGTTTTTAAACCGCCGGCCACATTAACCATTCCATCATAGACCCTGACCAGGACGGATTTGTCGTCGTTGACATTAAAACGATAAACGGTACCCCTGACACCGGCAACGGCGTTTTCACAGGTCAACGCAAAATTGCTGCTGCCGGCAACGGCCTTGCTGACATTGGCCCAGGCTTTGCCGACAACCACATGCACCTTTATATCGCGCGGCTGTTCCTCTCCTGCCTCTATCTGAGTCAGCTTAAAGCGTGAATCGTCGGCAAAACGGAGCCGCGAGTTGTCCGGAAGAATCAACTCCACCCTGCTCTTGGGCCCCGTACTGACCAGGTCTCCTTTTTTTAACCTATCATTGACTTTCAAGGTTTGGGGGACATCCTTCCCCTCCGAAGCAACCCGGGCAACACCTTCAAGATAGGCGACAATGGCCTCGCCCTTTCCGATTTTGACGTTCATGGTCCTTACGGCATCGGCGCGCACTGCCCAAAGCAAAACAGACAAAAAAAGCAGAACCAGCAGGCCTTTTTTTCTCATTTCACGTCTCCTTCATGCCATAACAAAACCGCACTATCCCGCCAGGTCAGGCCCATCGGGAAGCGTTTCCATGACCCTATTTATGATCTTCTGAATGGCCGCTTCGTAAAGCTCCACCGCCTTCGTCTTGGCATCAAAGGGTGAATAACCAAAGCTCCTTTCCACATCGTGATAGCCAGCCTGCCAGAGGCGCTCACCCGTTTTGACACTCCGCAACTCGCAAGACGCTGAAACTGATGTGGGGGCATAGAGATAGTGTAACATGGTTTTGCTTTCCTGGAGGGTGCAAGAGATAACGGCATCCACCTTCAGAAACTCCCCTACCGCCAGAGGCGAAACATTTCCCTTGGATTTGGCGGAGTCCTGAGCGAGCTTAAGAAGCACCATATCAATCAACTCCAGGGGAATCTTGGGATAGCCTTTGTAATAGAGTTCCTCCAATATCTTTTCCCTCAGCATCCGTGCCGCCACTGCATCGTTGGCCTTATTTTCCACAGGCAGCACTGCGACCAGCCTCGTTTGTTTTTTTGCATAATCCGGAGCTATTGTGTGTGGCGTCCGTAAGCCGCACCCCATCATTAATGACACCACCAATAGCAACATAGTTTTTTTGCCCATCTTCAACCTCTCCATCACTTCATATAAATAACTTCGATCACCTTCTCTTCGGAAACTTTCGCTTTTAAAGGAAGTTGATTAACCGGCATATTCGGCTTTCATTTTTTCGATCTCTTCTCTGATGATCCTCTCCGCAATGTCGGGGAAAAGTTCCCGGACAATCTTTTCCGCTGTCTCCTGCACAATTTTTCTCAACTCTTCGTCCCTTAACCCTTCGCGAACAACGCAGCCTCCCGGCCCTTCCTCCATTACATCACAGAGATCGTAGATCTTGTCTTCCGGTTGTAAAGTCCGGTTATAGCCCCGTCCGTCAATAACAATGACTTCCCGGACGTCTGTTTCCTGCGAAGCGGCATCATCCACCACATCAACAAGATCGTAGATCCGATCCGTTGGTTTTAACACCCTGTCTTCAGCCATCATGTTTCACGTCCGCCTTTCTCAACAAATGATCATTTTGCCTGGCTCTACTTTGTCTTGAAGTCCATACAATCATGAGCCAACGGGGGGTCCGAATTTACCATACCCCCCATAACAGTTCAAGGGAAATCAAGCCTTAAAATATTCAATGCTTAGCTTGCATTACGACCCTGTACACCATCTTTCTGGGCAACGCCAATTCCCGAGATATTTTTTCGATCAGGTCCCTTTCCGAAAGCCCCGGGCTCCCTTCATACCGCTTAAACAAGCCCCGGACATCAGCCTCGGAGGGGATTTCCTCCGACTCTAACTTGCCATCCAGTACAATGGTTATCTCGCCTTTAACATCTTTTCCCTGCCACGCCCCGATAATTTCCGTCAGTTTACCCCGCACGGCTTCTTCATATATTTTTGTCAGTTCCCTGGTCACTGCTGCTTGTCTGTCGCCCAGAATGGCCAGCATATCCTGAAGCGTGGCCAGCAACCTGTGGGGTGATTCATAAAAAACCATGGTTTTCGTCTCCTTTTCCAGGGATGTGATGAAGTGTCGCCTCTTGCCGGGCTTGGCCGGCAAAAAACCATGGAATACGAAGCTGTCCGTGGGCAATCCGGAGACGCTCAACGCCGCAATGGCGGCACAAGCACCGGGTATGGGAACAACGGAAATATTATGGGCCAGCGCCTCCCGAATAAGCAGATAACCGGGGTCGGATATGCCGGGCGTACCGGCATCGGATACGTAAGCAATATCGATACCAGCCAATATCTCCGCGATAAGCGCACCGCTTTTCTTAAGCTCATTATGCTCATAAAGGCTGGTTAAACGCGTTGGAATTTGATATGCAGAAAGGAGCTTTTTCGTGCGGCGTGTATCCTCGGCAGCAATCAAGTGAACGCCTTTCAAAACCTTGAGGGCGCGCAAGCTTATATCCTCAAGATTGCCGATGGGCGTGGACACAATATACAAGGTGCCTTTCCGGGTCAAACCGGTATTCTGATCGTCAGGCATAGCGCACCGCACAGGTAATTGATTGGCAGCACCCACTAGGGGGCTGCTGCCGTCCCTACGTCATTTTTGATTGACATAGGACTGCGATTAAGTCTTTAATAGCAGATTAACAAATTGATTGCCAGTAAAACACTTGTCATGATAAGAGGTTATGATTATGGAACGGATTCTTGTCACCGGCGGCGCCGGTTTTCTGGGCTCCCACCTCTGCGAGCGGCTCATCGAGGCGGGACATGAAGTGCTCTGCCTGGACAATTTCTTTACGGGTAACAAGAACAATATCATGCCTCTCCTGGGCCATCCCCGCTTCGAGATGATCCGGCACGACATCATCGATCCCATTTTGCTGGAGGTGGATCAAATCTATAATTTGGCTTGTCCGGCCTCCCCGGTTCATTACCAATACAATCCCATCAAGACCATTAAGACCAATGTCATGGGCGCCATAAATATCCTGGGATTGGCCAAACGCCTGAACGCTAAAGTTCTCCAAGCTTCCACATCGGAGGTATACGGCGATCCGGAAATCAATCCGCAAAAAGAAGATTACTGGGGACGGGTCAATCCTATTGGCATTCGAAGTTGTTACGACGAGGGCAAGAGAGCGGCGGAATGTCTGATGATGGATTACCATCGCAAAAACCACGTTAAAATAAAGATTGCCAGGATATTCAATACCTATGGGACGCGCATGGCCATCAACGATGGACGGGTCGTAAGCAATTTCATCATCCAGGCCTTAAAAGGTGAAGACATAACCATCTACGGCAACGGCTCACAGACCAGATCGTTCTGTTATGTGGATGACCTCATTTCCGGGTTGGTAAGCTTGATGGAAACCGCCGATGACTTCACCGGCCCGGTTAATCTTGGCAACCCCCGGGAATTCACTATTCTTGAACTCGCGCAAATCGTTATCCGTCTTACGGGCAGCGGTTCGCAGATAGTCTTCCGCCCGCTGCCTTCCGACGATCCCACCCAGCGCAAACCGGATATTTCCCTGGCCAAGAAAGTGCTGTCCTGGCAGCCGCGCATCGACCTGGAAGCTGGTTTGGAAAAGACCATCGTTTATTTCCGCAATGTTATTTGAGAGGCAGATATGAATTTTGAGAAAAAAATCCTTTGCATCGGGGCCGGTTATGTGGGCGGACCGACGATGGCCGTCATCGCCCACAAGTGCCCCCAATGCCGGGTGACGGTGGTGGACATCGATGAAAAGCGCATCGCGGCCTGGAACTCCAATGACCTGCCCGTTTACGAGCCGGGTCTCAAGGAAATCGTGCAACAGGCAAGGGGAAAAAACCTTTTTTTCAACTGCGATATTGAGGGAGGCATCAAAGATAACGACATCATCTTCGTGAGCGTGAATACACCTACAAAAACATTCGGTGTCGGCGCAGGCATGGCCGCCGATCTGCATTACTGGGAGAAAACGGCCCGGCAGATACTGGAACATTCCCGGTCGCCAAAGATCGTTGTGGAAAAAAGCACCTTGCCGGTAAAAACCGCGCTGGCGATGGAAAGAATCCTTAAAGGCGCACCCGAGGGCTTGAAATTCGAGGTCTTGTCCAACCCGGAATTCCTTGCGGAAGGTACGGCTATCAGAGACCTGGAGAATCCGGACCGCATCCTGATCGGCTCGCGGGAAACGGAAAGCGGGCTCAAGGCCCGGGATACCCTTATCGAGATTTACTCCCAATGGATAGCGCGGGAAAAAATCATCACCTCCAACATCTGGAGCAGTGAGTTGTCCAAACTCGTCGCCAATGCCTTTCTGGCACAGCGCATATCTTCCATCAATGCCGTCTCCGCGCTCTGCGAGAAAACGGAAGCCGATGTTAAAGAGGTCGCCAAAGCAGTAGGGCTGGATAGCCGCATCGGGCCAAAATTTCTGGAAGCCAGCGTCGGCTTCGGCGGTTCCTGTTTCAAGAAAGACATCCTCCACCTCGTGTACCTTTGCCGCCAGTACGGACTTAGCGAAGTGGCCGATTACTGGGAAGGCGTGGTCAAGATCAACGACTATCAGCAAGAACGCTTTCTTACGCAAATGCTGCAAGCCATGTTCAATACACTGAAGGGAAAGAAAATCTGCCTTCTGGGTTTTGCCTTCAAAGCCAATACAGGAGACACCAGGGAGAGCCCGGCGATTTACATCGCCAAGCGTTTGTTGGAAGAAAAGGCCGAGATAGTTGTTTCCGATCCCTATGCCCTCGCCAATGCCAGAAACGACCTGCGGGGGCTGGAGGGCGTTGTCAACTATGAACCTGATCCTTATAAAGCCACCGAGGGCTGCCACGGGATAGCCGTGCTCACGGAATGGCAGGCTTATAAGGAGCTTGATTTCGAAACTATCTACCGCAACATGATAAAACCGGCCTGCTTGTTCGACGGCCGCAATATCCTCGATCACCTGCGATGTTTTGAACTCGGCTTCAACGTTTATCCCATTGGCAAATCCGCCCTCACGCATTTTTAGGACCTGTCAGAAATCCCTCTAAAGGGGATAGTTCGTTCACGAATTTGTTTACTTCCAGTAAGCAAATTCTAACTCACTATACGATCCATTGATCGAATCTTAGGGTAACAGGATGCCGATCAGGCCCAAAATCAGGGAACGGAACAGGGTAATTACGGGGTTCAGAACGCCCAGATACAAAAGAGCGATCAGAATAAAAAAACCATAGGGCTCAAGGCGGGACAGGGAATACTGAAGCCGCGGCGATGCAAACCCCATGAGGATTTTTGAACCATCAAGGGGGGGAATTGGAATCAGGTTGAAGGACGCCAGGATAAGATTTATCTGTGCCAGGTAATAGAGGAGCGTCGCGGTAGCTCCCTCAGGCGAAGGAGCCAAAAGACGCTGAAGAAAGAAGGCCAGAAAGGCAAGTACGGTATTGGCGACGATCCCTGCCGAGGAAACGAGGATCATCCCCTTGCGCATGTCGCGCAGATTGTGGAAATTGACGGGCACCGGCTTTGCCCAGCCAAAACCGAAGAGAAAAAGCATAAGTGTACCCATGGGATCGAGGTGTTTCAACGGGTTTAGGCTCAACCTGCCCATCCACTTTGCCGTTTGGTCTCCCAGCCGGTATGCCACCCAGCCATGCGCCAACTCATGAATGATAATGGAATACAAAAGCGGTAAAGCAAGCAGAAGAAATGAAACAGGATCACTGAATAAAAGTTTAAGGAGGCCCATCTATATTACCTTCGAAATCTATATTTGTTTAATAGAGAAGTCCGGTAGCATGGAGGGTTATAATTTGCAAGCAGTTGCAGGTAAGTATTGATGGGAAAATAACGAGGCACCTTCCCTTTGTCTTAATATCATGGGAAAGCGCCTCATTAAATATATTTTAGCGCAGCAGGTCTTCCAGCCTCTTGCCAGCTTCCTGCCAGTTTACGATATTCCAGAACGCCTCAATAAACCGGGCGCGGTCATTCTTATAATCGATGTAATAGGCGTGCTCGAACACGTCGAGAATAAGGATAATCGTGAACATGGGATAAACGTTTACATTGTGCTTTTCGATTTGCATGATGATGGGCCGTTTCGTCAGTTTGCAATAACTCAACGCCGCCCAACCGGATCCCTCCACACTGGCGGCTGCTTGCGTGAATTCTTTTTTGAAGCGATCAAAGCTGCCGAACTCACTGTTGATAGCCTCGTCCAGCGCACCTTGCGGTTTACCAGACTTGCCGGCTGGCGCTAAATTCCCCCAGAATAAAGTGTGCAACAGATGCCCTCCGATGTTGAAAGAAAGCTCTTTCAAAGTTGCTTTCATATCCAGGTCGGCTTTTTCCGCACGTGCTTTTTCAAGCTTCTCCAGGATGGCGTTGGCCCCCTTGATATAGGCCTGATGATGCTTTTCAAAATGAATCTTCAATTGCTCTTCGGAAATATATGGTTCCAAATCTTTATAGCCGTAAGTCAGTGTCGGTGATGTATAGATTTTGTTCTGCTCCATTACTTTTCCTCCTTTAGAAAGTTGTCAAAAAATATTCTCGATAGGATGCTAAAATTGCCGCCTTCCCTGATCTTTCGCCTTTTATGCAAGTATAAATCTCCTCGCTTTTTTCGCTGAAATATGAAGTATATTGGTAGTAAAAGCAATAATGATTAATAGTAAGTTGATTGATAGGTAATAACTACCATATAGCACTTTCCTCCTTTGAAATTTAAGGTCCCAGGATTTTTTTATGCTCATTCTTTATCAACAAATTATGGTATCCTCTGAAAACCTAAAAAATCAATAAAGAGAGAACCGTCTGTGATCCTTATCTATCCCCCGGTAGCTAAACCATCCGAACCTCCGGCCGGCATTGCCAAACTGGCAGGAACGCTGGCCGGAAACGGCGTTGCCTGCCGGCTGCTGGACGCCAATATTGAGGGGCTCATGTATATCCTGCAACAGCCGGGATCAGCCGCTGATACCTGGAGCCGCCGGGCCATCGGCCATCGCTTTGACAACCTTGCGGCATTGCGGGACTTGCAGATTTACAGATCACCGGACCGTTACACACGGGCTGTTCGGGACCTGCAGCGCGTACTGGCCTCCGCGACACAGGATTGCGGGCTTGTTTTAGGACTTGCCGATTACCAGCATCGGCACCTGTCGCCCCTGCGGAGCGCCGATCTTATCGAGGCCGCCCGTCATCCGGAGCAGAACCCTTTCTATCCTTACTTCCAAAAGCGACTGCCGGAAATGATAGCCGGGGCAAAAAGGCACTTTGTCGGCATTTCCCTCAATTATTTGAGCCAGGCATTGTGCGCCTTCGCCCTGATCGGGTACATCAGGCAGGCCTTTCCCGGCCGGCAGATAGTTTTAGGTGGCGGGCTGGTGACTTCCTGGTTGCAGAGACCGGAATGGCAAAATCCCTTCTCCGGCCTGGTCGACCATCTTGTTGCCGGCCCGGGAGAGCAGCCCTTGCTCAACCTGCTGGGCATCGGTGATGCAAAGGAAGCGCACAGCACACCTCACTATGGAGCTCTGCCCCTGACCGCTTATGTGGCGCCCGGCCTCATTCTCCCTTACAGCGCTTCGAGTGGATGCTATTGGAGCAAGTGCACATTTTGTCCGGAAAGGGCGGAAGACAATCCCTATCATCCCCTCCCCGTGGAACGGACCCTTGCCGATCTGCATGAGCTGGCAACGGCAACGCAACCCGTCCTCCTTCATCTCCTGGACAATGCGATCAGCCCGGGGCTCTTGCGGGCGTTGACGGACCATCCGCCCGGCATCCCCTGGTATGGATTTGCGAGACTCGGCCGGGAGCTGGCGAACAGAGTTTTCTGCCAGGCCCTCAAACGCTCGGGATGCGTGATGCTGAAACTGGGCCTGGAATCGGGCGACCAGGGAGTGCTTGATGCCATGGGGAAAGGTATTGACCTGGAGACGGCATCGCTCGCGCTGCAAAATCTAAAAGCAGCCGGGATCGCCGTTTATCTCTATCTGTTGTTCGGCACACCCGCGGAAACCGCGCCGCAAGCGCAAAGGACCCTCGCCTTTGTTGTCCAGCATCGAGAAATGATCAGTTTCCTGAATCTGGCCATCTTCAATATGCCCGTCTACGGGCCCGAGGCCACCAGATATGAAACACGGCAGTTCTATGCCGGTGACCTCTCCCTCTATACCGGTTTCCGGCACCCCCGCGGCTGGGACCGTAAACAGGTGCGGAATTTCCTGGACCATGAATTCAAACAACACCCCGCCATCGCTACACTCTTGAAAAACGACCCGCCGATTTTCACTTCCAATCACGCCGCCTTCAGATATATGCATACGAATAACTCCATCCTCGCAGAAAATGCCCTCGTTACGGATAATCATTGAGATCTTTCGAATAGTATGATTTAATAAACCAACTTAGCACTCACACGCTGGCAGGAAGTGAATATGACACTGCAAAGAGCAGCCGATGGCTTTACACCTCAACAGGTAAAGGCACCTGCCGTTGTTCTGCCTAAAGCGGAGACAAGTCTCAGGGATCCTTCTCTCTATATCAATCGCGAGCTCTCGTGGCTGGAGTTTAACCGACGGGTGCTCGAAGAGGCGCAGGATCAACTTACCCCGGCCCTCGAAAAACTCAAGTTTGCCTCTATTTTCAGTTCGAATCTGGATGAGTATTTTATGGTCCGCGTGGGCGGGCTGTTTCATATCCTTGAGGCCAACCTGGAACATATGGATCCCAGCGGCCGCACACCCCGCCAGGAACTCAACGAGATTGCCGTCAAGGCGTGTGAGCTGGTTACTGAACAGTACGAATGCATCCGGAAAGGAATCCTGCCCCAGCTCGAAAAGGCCGGGATATTTATTCACCGCCTTGACGAGCTCGATGCCACTGAGAACAAGCGTCTCAGCGCCTACTTCGAAGAGCAGTTATTCCCCATTCTGACGCCCTTGGCCGTCGATGCGGGACACCCCTTTCCCTTCCTCGGGAACCTGCGCCTAAACATCATGGTTGTTTTCAAGGAACCGAGTGCGGGGAAGATTCCTAAAGCCTATGCATTTGTGGAGGTGCCCTCCATCGTACCAAGGCTGATTGCAGTAAAGGTTGCCGATCGAAAAGGCTACCATTTTATCCGCCTGGAAGCGCTCATTCGCCAACACATCCAACGGCTCTTTCCGGGCATGGAAATAACCAACATCGTCTCCTTTAGAGTTACCAGAAGCCACGACTACGATCTCCATGAAGATGAAGTGACGGATCTTGTCAAGGCGGTAGAGTCGGAACTCAGCGATCGTGCAAAGCAGACCGCTGTCCGGATTGAAATCGAATCCGGCGCGCCGAAACGAATTATTAATTTGCTCTCCCAGCAACTCCAGATCGAGGAACGCTTCATCTTTGAAATCAACGGCCCCCTCAATATCTGCGATTTTCTTTCTCTCTATGATCTTCCCCTCGATGCCGCTCTTAAGGACCCGCCCTTTAACCCGCGCATTCCCAAGCGGTTCGCAAACGGCAAGGATATCTTTAGCGTTATTCGCGAGGGCGACGTCCTCCTGCATCACCCCTATGATTCTTTCGCTGTCGTGATGGATTTTATCAACGCCGCAGCTGACGACCCCGATGTTCTGGCAATCAAGCAGACTCTTTACCGGATCGGTAAAGGGTCGCCGGTGATTGCCGCATTACGGCGGGCAGCCGAAAGCGGCAAGCAGGTGACGGCTGTCGTGGAACTGAAAGCCCGCTTCGATGAGGAATACAACATTGACTGGGCGCGGCAGATGCAGGAGTCCGGCGTCAACGCCGTCTTCGGGTTCGTCCGCTGGAAAACCCATTGCAAAGCGACCCTCGTCGTCCGCAGGGAAGGCAAGCAACTGCGGCGCTACGTCCACGTTTCCAGCGGCAACTACAACACGATAACCGCCAAATTATATACCGATATCGGACTTCTGACCTGCGCTCCCGATTTTGGGAATGACGTCTCCTCACTATTCAATGTTCTCACCGGGTTCAATTCCTGGACAAGCGGCGAAATGTTCACCAGAGAAACAGTAGCCTCCATGTTCCGTAAATTCATGCTCTCACCGGTCACGACCCAAGAGACTATCCTTAGCCTCATCGATAGGGAAATAAAAAGAACGACGCCGAAATCGCCGGGACGCATCATCGCCAAAATGAACGCCCTAGTGGACTCCGAAACAATCGCCAAGCTTTATGAGGCCTCACGTGCCGGCATTCACGTCGACCTCCTCGTCCGGGGCATCTGTTGTCTCCGCCCCGGCATACCGGGCATCAGTGAAAATATCCAAGTCATCAGTATCCTCGATCGGTTCCTTGAACACTCACGAATTTTTTACTTCCACAATGGCGGAAATCCGGAAGTCTATTCGGGAAGCGCCGATTGGATGCCGCGCAATTTCAAAAAACGTGCCGAGATCCTCTATCCGATCATGGACAATAATTTAAAATCCCGCCTCATGAACGAAATCCTGATGACCTACCTGAAGGACAACGTGAAAGCGCGTATCATGCAACCAGACGGATTGTATGCGCGGAGGAAAGCAAAAGGAGGGGAAAAACCGATCCGGAGCCAGACCGAACTGATCGTGATCGCCCGGCAAGGAGGCGTCAAATCATTGCCTTACGAAGAGATTGTAAAAAAGATCGGCAAGAGGAAGAGTGCGCAACGCTAAACAGCCGTGTAAAGGTCCAAGTTTGAAGAATCCAAATAATCAGGATGAAATGCTTATTCTTGCTGCCCGGACAGGGCAACTCTATGATCCCGATCCGGCGCACGGCGAACAGGTAACCGTGCTCGCGCTGGCCCTCTTCGACGGCCTGAGTTTTCTCCATGCATATGGTTCGGACGAACGGCGCCTGCTTGCCGTCGCCAGCCGGTTGCACGATATCGGATGGTCGCGGGCAAAGGCGGGGGCGGGGAAACATCACAAGCTGAGCGCTAAAATGATCCAAAAACTATCTCTGCCGGGATTTAAGAAACGCGATATTATTTGTTGTGCCCTCATTGCCCGTTATCACACCAAGGCCCTCCCCAACGCCTCACGTCACAAGCTCTTTGCCTCGCTTCCCGCCGGACAACGCGAGCTGATCGAATGGCTGGCGGGCATCCTTCGCGTCGCCGATGCCCTTGATCGCAGGCATGCAAAAAGTATCCGTGCCCTGGCTTGCACAATTGGCCACCGGGTAGTCAAGATTCATCTTCAAGCCGCGGCGGACGACTGTCAGGCGGAAGTTGCCAGAGCAGTGCAAAAACAGATGCTTTTGATAAAGAAATTGGAGAGGGAGATAGAATACCAATGCTGATTGCCTGCTTTTCAGACCCCCATGGTAACCTGCCGGCGCTGGAAGCGGCGGTTGCCGACGCCAGGGCAAGGGGAGCTGAACAAATGGTATGCGCCGGCGACATAACCGGCTACGGCCCTTTCCCGGACGGCGTCTGCCGTTTCCTCCAGAAGGAAGCGATTGCCGCAATCATCGGCAACTACGATCAGAAGGTGATCGACGTGGCTCGTAAGGGCAAGTCAGCAGCGGCGGGGATGAACCCCAAAAAGCGCAAGATCCTGCTTTGGACCGCCAATCAGGTCAGCCGCCCCTCCCTTCGATATCTCACGGCGTTGCCGGAGCGCCTGGACCTACAGCTCACCGGAGGACACAAAATCCTGGTCGTTCACGGCAGCCCCCTTTCCGCAGATGATGCTATTTATCCCAGCATCACCAGACAGGGTTTGGATAAAAAGCTTGTCGATAACCGGTTGGACGTGCTCTTGTGCGGACATACCCATATCCCCTTTGTGAAGTGCCTGGGCGGCATTCTCATCGTAAACTGCAGCTCCGTAGGGCACCCGGTTGACGGCGATCCGCGCCCCGCCTATGCCCTGATCAGCGCCGAAGCGGCTACCCAACCACATGGACATATAATCAGGTTTGATTACGACCGGGAACAAACCATTGCCGCGCTGAAAAAAACCTCCCTGCCCAAGGCATTGCGCAAGGATTTTGCCGAGGGGACCAAGCGGAGGTTTTTGTCATGACCGGTGTGGAAGAACCTGTGGAAATGGAACTGAAGCTCATTTTGCCGGGCCCGGAGGCCGAAGCAGCGATTGTGGAAAAGCTTCGCGCCCAAGGCTACCGGCTAAAGGCACTGCCCCCGGTCATCAACATTGATCTCTACCTGGACACTTTTGACTGGTTGCTGAGGAGAAAAAAACTCTCCCTTCGCTACCGCACCTCCGGCGGCAAGGCCATGTACACAATCAAGAGCCTTGGATCCATTCAAGAAGGGATCGCCATCAGAAAGGAAACGGAGGTCCTACTCGACGGGCCGGTTTCTACACCAACAGCTATTGAAAAAAAACAGATAAGTAATATCATCGATGAGATAACCTCGCCGCGCAAGCTCCTCGAACAAATTCTGATCCGCACCGAACGCCGGCGCTATCGCCTTATCTCGCCGGAAAGGGCCAAATTTGAGCTGGCCTTTGACAAGGCGGGCTTTCTCCTCAAAGGATTCCACCAACGGCATAGTACACGGAAACTTTATGAACTGGAGGCGGAACTCCTGAACGGTCCGCCGGCGTCCCTGAGGACGCTGGCCATGCTCCTTTCCACCGACTTCGCCTTTCCGCCATCGACTCTTTCAAAATTCGAAACGGCCATCGAGCGCTTCAAGATCCTCTTGCCCTCCAAGAAACCATCCGATAAATATACGGTACGACGCGGAGACCGTCTTGATCTGGCCGTCCGGAAGATCATTATTTATCAGCTCCAGCGGTTTCATGAACAGCTTCCAGGTATTGCAGGGGATATTGACACGGAATTCGTGCACCAGGCACGGGTGGCCACACGGCGGATGCGTTCCTGCCTCCGCCTCTTCCGTCATTCCTTGCCCCCGAGCACGGGTGAATTCCTGGCAAGCGAACTGCAGTGGCTGGGCGGCCTCTTGGGGGCGGTCCGGGACCTCGATGTTTTCCTCTTGAACCTATCCCAATTTCAGCAGCAAATTGGCCGCTTTCCGGGAAGGCAGAAGAAATTTTTCGAAGACTGGATAGCAGGACATCGCCAGGGCCCGCTTGCCACCCTTAATGAAGCCCTTTCTTCACCGCGCTATAAAAGTTTTGAGCGGCGTCTTGACCGGTTTTTGAATGGACCGCTTCCCCTGCACCCCCGTGCGCAACTAGCTCTGAAGCAGGTACATGAAGTAGCGCCGGCACTCATCACCGAGTTGTTCGAAGCGGTCATGGCGCAGGGCCATGCCGTGCTGGCCGACCCCAAGATCAAGCAATTCCACCGCCTCCGGATTCAGATGAAGAAGCTTCGCTACGCCTGTGAATTCATGTCACCCGCCTATGATGGGGCGCTTGACCCCTTCATCGAAAGAACTGTAGAAATACAGGACTGTCTCGGTGAAATACAAGATACCGTTTTTACACGCAATTTTATCGATAACCTTTTTAATAATTGGAAACGCAAGATCGTGAGCCCTACCTTACTGTTTGTCCTGGGTGAGCTATATCAGTTACAGGAGGAAATTGCCGCCAACCGGAGACACCAGTTCGGCAAGATATGGGAGAGGTTTGCCGCCCCAGAAACGACCGGACAGCTTGAAGAAAGTCTTAAAAGTTGAGTCAACTGATAAGGTCGCTACTTGTCGCCAAAACAGGTGCCCAGGCTCCGCGCCTTCCTGATGAGAGAATGATCCGGGTCCACCAGTTTCAATTTACCGGCGACGTCAGCGAGCGGTACAGAAGTGATTTCGTCGTTTTTCAAAGCCACCATTTGGCCGAATTCTCTCCTGGAGATTAATTCGGTGGCATAGGCACCATACCTGGTCGCCAGGATCCTGTCCATCGCCGTAGGCGTACCGCCCCGCTGCAGGTAACCCAACACCGTTTCCCGGGTCTCCATACCGGTAAGTTTCGTGATCATTTTTGCCAGGTAACGTGCCGCAGATTTATTATCTTCTCTTTTTATGCCTTCGGCAGCAACGATGATCGAATATCCTTTGTTTTTAGCCGTCCGTTTTTTAAGATGTTCCGCAATGATATTAATATCGTAGGCAATCTCAGGGAGAAGAATAATATCGCCGCCCCCCGCCAGGCCGGAATACAAGGCAATCCAGCCAGCCTGATGTCCCATGACCTCGATCACCATGATGCGTTTGTGCGAGTTGGCGGTGGTATGCAACCGGTCGATCGCCTCGGTGGCGATACTTACCGCGGAGTCAAATCCAAAGGCTAAATCGGTGCCCCATACATCGTTGTCAATTGTTTTCGGTATTCCGACAATATTAAGCCCTTCCCGGGAAAGCTTATAAGCCGTTTTCAAGGTGCCGTTACCGCCGATACAGACCAGGCAATCAAGCCCGATTTTCTTATAATTTGCCAGGATCACTTGCGGTTTATCTATTGCCTGGCGGTAGCTTTCTCCCCCCTTAAAGGGTTTTTCACGAGAAGTTCCTAAGATGGTACCCCCAAGGGTAAGGATACCCGACACATCCGCTTCATCAAGATTGGTATATTCCCGCTCGATGAGTCCAATGAAACCAGAGGAAATGCCATAAACTTTCATATTATGGCTGATAATAGCCGTTTTGGCCACCCCCCTTATAGCGGCATTAATCCCCGGACAGTCGCCGCCGGCGGTAAGAATGCCAATTTTCATTCCCTTTGTTGCCATCTATGCCTCAAACTGCAATATGTAAAAGGTTATCATAAAACTAACAAATATCCCAAGTAAAACCAAATTATTTTGTAATTGCCCTATTGACTATTTATACAACATGTTGTTTAAAAGTCATACATTAATACCTGAAAAACCCACTAGAAACCACAAGGACCAGGACAACCTTATGACACCTGACGGTGCATTGCCCGGCACCATCCCTTTTACCACTGAATGCAACCGGCGACGATGAGCGGTCATTCTTATGCCGCAGATGATTTAGTCCCAACCAATGAATATGTTATTAAATTGTTAGGAGGGTAGTATGGCAAAGCTTTTTGAAGAAACAAAAATAAACGGAATGGTTTTAGCTAACCGGTTCGTCCGCTCGGCAACTTATGACGCCATGTCAGACGCTGATGGCAGGGCCACAAACAAGCTTATCAATTCCATGATAAAACTCGCCAAAGGGGGCGTAGGGCTTATAGTTACGGGTGAAACCTATATTCATAAGGGCGGTCAGGCCCGCGCCAAGCAGCTCGGCATCCACAGTGACGATCTAATCCCCAGCCTTGCCGCCCTGGCGGATGCTGTCCATAAATACAACAGCAGAATCGTCATTCAGATGGCCCATGGCGGTTTCGTCTCCAAACCCAGCGTGACCGGCTTGCCAACGCCGGTTGTATCGCTCATTGAAGGGATGACCGATTCCACTTGTCATGAGCTGACCGTCGAGGACATCGGGGAGGTCGTGCAGGCCTTTGCGCAGGCGGCGGCCAGGGCCAAGAAAGCCGGCTGTGATGGCGTCCAGTTCCACTCGGCTCATGGCTATCTCCTGAGCCAGTTCCTTTCCCCGGCCTATAATCATCGCACCGACGCCTACGGCGGGAGTGCGCAAAATAGGGGCAGGATCATCGTGGAAGCGCTCAAGGCCATCCGCGATACTGTGGGACCGGACTACCCCGTGCTGATAAAGATGAACTCTCGCGATTTCATCGAAAACGGCCTCGAACTCGAAGATTCCCTGCAGGTTGCGAAGCTGCTGGAAGAAAATGGCCTCGACGCCATCGAGATGAGCGGCGGCATGCCAACGGGTAAACTCGGCTCGGCCCGTATGGGCATTAAGTGCGAGGAAGATGAAGCGTATTTGTTACCGGAAGCTAAAGCCTTCAGAGAAACAATCAAAATCCCGTTAATTCTTGTGGGCGGGATCCGCTCCTACGCAGTGGCTGAGCGCATCATCGCTGCAGGCACGGCGGACTACGTTGCCCTGTGTCGCCCGCTCATCAGGGAACCCGGCCTGATCAACCGCTGGCGCTCGGGCGACCTCGCCAAAAGCATCTGCCTTTCTTGCAACCGTTGCTTTGGCAGCTTCGGCAGAGAAGAAGGACTCTGTTGCATGGTAGATAAAGATTAGTTGAAATTCTGACGTGAACGCAGGAGCTTAAAAGTCTCGAGGGAAGAAGATGAAGAAGAGAAGTATTGACGCTTTCCCGGGACATTGATATAAGGTTTTATCACCAGCTGAATTAATTAGACAAAGAATATAGGGTCATATGCAACAGATTATTTGGCGGTGCGAATAGTAAAATTAGGAGGGAAAAAATGGAAGGAGCAGAAGTGCGCAAGATCCCCCATCCCGTGTTCCAAAACGCCTGGGTCGTGCCTAATCTGGAAGCTGCGATGCGTCATTGGCTCGACATGGGCTATGGACCGTTTTTGACCATGGAAGTGGATCGTCCCGAAGCTATCTATCGTGGCAAAGTGGTACCACTGAATACGTCCAACGCCTTTACCCAGGCGGGAGAACTTAATATTGAGCTCATTCAACAAAATAGTCCCGGTCCCTCAGCTTACCGAGACATGTTCGGCCCCAGTGAGGGTGGCTTCCACCATCTCTGTTGGTTCTGCGATGACGTAGAGGCGGACAAGCAGGCGCTGGTGCGGCAGGGATTCGCGGTGGCGGCAGAGATCGAGATTCCCGGCTTAACCCACTGCGTCGTGGACACCCGCCCGGCAATAGGCTGCATGATCGAGCTCATGCCCGACGGGCCTGCGATACGCGGCATCTATAAGATGGTGCGTGATGCCGCGCAGGGGTGGGATGGTCGCAATCCGATCCGGCCCTTCAGATGATCAGGACGACCGGTCGGATTTCTTTGGGCTATTAACGATACCTTGAGAACGAATATACGCTAAACAAGAAAGGGGCTCTCCACTTAACATGAAATCTTTTCGCTACATTAGTGCGAACACAGTTCAGGAAGCAGTGGCATTGCTGAAGGACTATAAAGGTAACGTTAAGCTGATCGCGGGGGGAACGGACCTGCTTGGTGTCCTTAAAGACAGAATTTTACCGGGCTACCCCGAAGTCTTGATCGACATAAAGACCATCTCCGGTCTGGGGGATATTGAAGAGGATGCCGAAGGATTGCGGATAGGCGCCTTGGTCAAGCTTGCAGATCTGGCCAAATCCCCGCTGGTCAGAAAAAGATGCAACGTGCTCGCAGAGGCTGCGGAGGCTGTGGCCAGCCCGCAAATTCGTAACATGGGGACCATAGGCGGAAACATATGCCAAGACGTTCGCTGTTGCTACTACAGGTATCCCGATCAGATAGGAGGACGGATACTCTGTTTGAGAAAGGGTGGCCAAAAGTGCTTCGCTGTTCAGGGCGACAACCGATACCACGCCATTTTTGGTCGCGATGCGTGCCTTGCGGTATGCCCATCAGACACCGCAATAGCACTGAGCGCTTTGGATGCAAGGATTAAGATTGCAAGTACCAATGGTGACAGAGTAATTCCTTTTAATGATTTCTATAGAACTCGTGGTAATGTCCTCGAAGCAGATGATATTGTAACGGAGATCCAAGTTGACCAGGTCCCGGATAGGGCCAAACAGAAATTTACAAAGGTTAGATCAAGGAAGTCTCTTGACTTTGCCATCGCCAGTATCGCGTCTATCGTCACTGTCGAAGACGGGATCTGCAAGGATGCAAGGGTCGCTCTTGGAGCGGTAGCTTCGAGACCGATAAGGGCGGCCAAGGCAGAACAGGCAATCAAAGGTGAGGCTATCGATATCTTAACGGCAGGCAGGGCAGCGGAAGCCGCAATTATCGACGCGGCACCACTTAGTAGAAATGCATACAAAGTCGAGGTAATAAAAACATTAGTAAAAAGAGCTATACTTTCTTAAGCCTAGAGACAACGAGCAAGCTTGGGCTTGGACTAAAATATTTCAGGGGGAGGATAGTGAATTTTGAAACAGGCAATTAGCTTAAGTGTAAATGGTGAACTTCACGAGGTTGATATTCATCCGCACCGCACATTATTGGAAGTATTGAGGGAGGAGATCGGACTTACGGGGGCAAAAGAGGGGTGCGGGAGAGGAGCTTGCGGGTCTTGTACAGTGCTTGTAGATGGGCAGGCGGTTATGGCCTGCATGACACTAGCCATAGCGATGGTGGGAAAAGATATCAGGACTGTGGAAGGATTAGCAGAAGGACAAGAACTTTCACCGCTACAGGAGGCCTTCGTGGAACATGGGGCAATTCAGTGCGGTTTTTGCACCCCAGGGATGCTCATGTCATCAAAGGCTCTATTGTTAGAGAACCCTCATCCCAAGAAAGAGGAAATAAAAAAAGCCCTTTCGGGAAATTTTTGCCGGTGCACCGGGTATGCTAAAATTGTTGAAGCTATTGCGGCAGTTGCCGGCGATCCTAAATAGATGTGAAGGATTACATGTACCGCACAAGAACCACATCAATTGTTGAGAGGAGAAGATCTGAATGGCAAGTTACAAGGTAATCGGGAAGCGCATCCCCCGCACTGATGGCAAGGCCATTGTGACAGGTGCGGCAAAATATTCAGAAGACTTCTGTTTCCCCAACATGTTGTACGGGAAGATCCTCAGAAGCCCTTATGCTCATGCCAAAATACTTCATATTGACACGACAAAGGCGGAGAAGCTTATCGGTGTCAAAGGAATAGTTACGGGGAGGGATAGCTCAGATCAAAAGCTGGGCGCGCATCCGGCATTAATGGACAGGGATCCCCTGGCCAAGGATAAAGTTCGTTTTATAGGCGATGAGATAGCTGCCGTGGCAGCCATAGACAAGGATGTGGCAGAAGAGGCGCTATCGCTCATCAAGGTGGAGTATGAGGAGCTTCCCGCGGTTTTTACTCCCGAGGAAGCCATGACTGGAGACGCCCCGGAAGTTCACGAAAAAGAGAATAATATCGCTTTTGGCTTTACCATGAATCTTGGGGATGAAAAAAAGGCTCTTAGCGAATCAAGTATAGAAAAAGAGGATACTTTCATTATCCCGGTTGTTGCAACTAGTGCACTGGAGCCCCATTGTTCCGTGGCGTTGGTTGATGAGTATGGGAGGTTGGCTCTCTGGTCGTCCAGCCAGGTCCCTTTTAGAGTAAAAAAGGACCTGGCAAGGATCTTAGGCCTTCCCGAAGAAAAGGTAAGGGCTATCAAACCCTATGTGGGTGGCAGTTTTTGCGGTAAAGTAGCGCTGCAAAGCGGTGATGTTTCTGCAGCCCTTTTGGCCATGAAGACTCAGAGACCCGTTAAGCTTGCTCTGAGCCGGGAAGAAGTATTTGTAACCGGGGGGTCTTCGACACCGGTGAAAATCGCCATCAGAGCCGGCATGAGCAAAGCGGGAAAATTGAACTATTTTAAAGCAAAGATAATCGCAGACAATGGGGCCTATACCAACCATTCATTTATAGCTTTGCTCAACTCAGCATGGAATCTTAATTATCCTTATAAGATCGATAGCTTAAGTTATGAAGGCTACCTTGTTTATACGAATAATCCTCCTTCACATGTTAAGAGGGGTGGTGGAAGTCCGGAATTATTTTTTGCCGTGGAGTCTTTGGTAGACCAATTGGCTGTGGAGGCAGGCATAGATCCTTTCGACTTTAGATTGATGAATTCTATAGGATCTTCTGCGGTGACCCTGAGTAAGTTCAGGGTAAATAGCTGTGGAATGAAAGAATGTCTTACAGAGAGTAGAAAAAGAGCATCTTCTCCTTTAGGAAACAATGCAACATCTTCAAATACCGGCAAAGGCGTTGCCTGTGGCGCTCATACGGGGGCAGGCGCAAGAATAGGCCCCCACGATTCCGCAACGGCTTTAGTAAGTATTGAAGATAATGGGAAGGTCACGCTTTGGACAGGCGCTTCAGATATTGGGCAAGGGTCTGATACCATATTGTGCCAAATTCTGGCGGAGGAACTCGGGGTTGGCCTGAAAGATGTTAGCAAGGTTAAACCCGTAGACACTACGATTGCCCCTCCTGATTTGGGCACCTTCGGGAGTAGAGTTACCTTTATCGCGGGAAATGCGGTCAGAAACGCGGCAAAAGAGGCAAAAAAGCAGATTCTCGAGGTAGTTGCGGAAAAAATCGGTGTATCTCCAAAAGATCTGGGGATAAAGGACAGCAAAATATATAACGAAGCATCACAGCAGGAGTGTCTTAGTTTTCCTGAGGCAGTATTACTCTGCTATATGAAAGGGAGACCAATCCTGGCCAGGGGATTCTATGATACCAAAACCGAGCCTTTCAATCCTCAGACAGGGGAGGGGAACTTTTCCGGAGCCTTCACTTTCGGCGCGCAGGTAGCTGAGGTTGAAATTGATCTTGGGACAGGTTTGATTGAGGTCAAAAGAATAGTTGCTGCTCATGATGTCGGCTTTGCTATTAATCCCATGTTTGTCGAGGGTCAGATTGAGGGTTCTGTGGCGATGGGGTTGGGACAGGCATTAATGGAAGAGACTTTGCTGGAAGAGGGCAGGATTATTAATCCCTCCTTTTTAGATTATAAGGTTCCCTTTTCCATGGATGTTCCTGAGATTGAACCGGTTGCCATAGAATCAAACGACCCCGAAGGCCCCTTCGGAGCCAAGGGAATGGGTGAGGCTGGGGCTATACCCACTGCTCCTGCCATTGGCAATGCGGTTTATGCCGTTTTGAAGGAAAGGATCAATTCCTTGCCTTTAACTCCCGAAAAGATCCTGAAGCGCGTGGTAAATAATAAGGACTTATAAGAAAAACTGCAATACCCACACCCACGAAGAAGTGATCAGCGACACCTTATTCAGAAGAAAGATTTTATAATAGATCAATTCATAAAGGAGGTATTTATCATGTCTAGAGTTGTCGTAGTTGGTGGAGGATTGGCTGGCTGTGGGGCTGCCTTGGCAGCGGCAAAGGCCGGTGCTCAGGTCACCCTTGTGGAGAGGACGGATATGCTCGTCGGGGTGGCAACAAGGGCGGGAGAAACTAATGGCAATGGTTTTTTTGTCGCCAACCATGAGCTCAGGTTCCTGGGGATGGGGGAAATCCCTGACGCCGTCCAATCCATAAAGCTACACGATGGCGTCCAATTTCCGGATTCCAGCCGGCATGTCTTCATTTTCAATGCCGGGCTGCTGGAGCCCCTGATAAAAAAGATTGTCAAGAAAGCCGGCATAGAGGTGTTGCTGGAAACCCGTGCCATGGATGTGAAAAAGGAAGATGGGCGGATTCTGGCGGTGAAGCTGGCCGATGGCCGGATGGTGGAAGGCGATGCCTTTGTGGACTGCACCGGAGGGCGCGGGGGCATCAGTGTTTGCAGGAAGTACGGCATGGGATGCGTGATGTGTCACGTCAAATGCCCTGCCTTTGGGGACAGAATCGGCATGGTGGAGAAAGCGGGCGGCAAGGTCTATGATATGCGCAGAGCGGATGGGACTCACGGGCAGGTAGGTAAAGCGATCACGGTCTTCAAAGACACCCTTGCCCCAAAACTCAAGGCACGCCTGGAAAAAGCAGGCCTGCTCAGTATTCCCCTTCCCAGTGAGATGGTTGATTATTCCAAACATGCCTTGATGGGCGGTCTCCGCACCAAGGACTTCCTCGCGAACCTGATTTTGACCGATATTGGCCCCGTCTCCAAGCTGTCGGGTTTGGGCTTTATGACGCAAGAGGAGTTACGGCGTGTGCCGGGCTTTGAGAATGCCGAGGTGGAGAGTCCGCGCGCAAGCCGGTACAATGCCATAGCGCATATGGCCGTAGCCGTCCGGGACAGCGCGATGAGGGCAAAGGGCTTTGAGAACCTCTTCTGCGGCGGTGAGAAAGCCTGCTACAGCAGCGTCGAGGGTTCAACGACAAGTGGCACACTGGCAGGGCACAATGCGGCCAGAACTGCCCTCAATCTAGAGCCGCTGGTTCTCCCGGAAAGCATAGCTCTGGGCGACTTCTTCTCTTATACTACTGAGAAGTGCAAGACAGTGAAGGGAAAAAACACGTCATATGTCATGGGTTTCGGGGAATACTGGGCCAGGATGCAACAGACGGGTCTTTACACCGACGATGTGAAGAAGATTAAGCGCCGCGTCAAAGAAGCAGGTATGCTCGGCGTCTTTGCAAAAAAATTGTCATAGAGCTTTTTTATCGCTTGCTGAATTTTCTGTTAATTTGCTATGTGTTTATCCTTGACAGGAAATGAAACATGTGGTTGTAAATTGCAAATTATTCATACTAGTTCCGGCGACGGCTACAGGCTTTAGAAGCGCGGAATCATAATTAACATAAGGAGGCTTTCATGAAGAGATTTAAAGTCAGTTTGATGGCGGCGATAATGGTTATCGGGTTAATGAGCTTCGTTGGTTACAATATACTAACACCGGTCAATGCCCGTGCGGAAGAGAAGAAAGACGCGGCAAAGGAAGAGCAGGCGGCGAAGGAAACGAAAAAAGCGACTCCTAAGGCTAAAAAGGCGGCAGTAAAGAGAGAAAACGCTGTTGTGGCCGTTTCACCGCAGCTTTCCGAGCTTGATCCGAAGACAACGATTGATATTATGGGCTCCGGATTTCTTCCTGATGAAGAGGTGCGGATATTGTTCACCGATGCGGTGGGAACGAAGAACGATATCGGCGACTATGTTAAACCGGAACTGAAAGCCAATCAATCCGGCGCCTTCTTAACTTCATTTGACTGTTCAGCTTTCATCAGGGACAAACGGATAACGCCCGGGGCCTTTGAACTCGTTGTCACGGATAAAGAGAGAAAACCCCTCGCCAAGGCCTATGTCTACTTTAAAGCGGCAAAGAAAGCGGCACCTGCGAGACCGGCCGCGGCTCCGGCTAAGGGCGATAGTGCCGACAAGGGAGAAAAGAAAGCTGATGCGGCTAAGGGAGGTGGCGCTGCCAAGGGAGAAAAGAAAGCTGAATAAGCTACCTATCAGGATCACTTACGTTTACGCGAATGCATCTGGTAGAGGATGATTAGAAGCCATTTGCCGGAAGCAGCAAACGCAGACACACAGTTTTATGAACGGAGCTGGAAATAGAGCTGTTGCCACTACGCCAGCTCCCTCTTCGACTGGTCTAAACAAGCGCAGGTTTTTCAAGCAGTACCGGTTTAACGCTGTAGTACATCAATTTGTCTCGCTTAAGACTCCAATACATTTCGTTATTAAATTGCCTTCAAGTTTCCCTATCATCTTTTTTAGGTGGCCAAAATTAATAAGGCACAACACCGACCTAGCCAAAACAGCTTGACGCACGTCATAGCACTCCTTAATTTAAAATCAATGTTATTCCCCTAGATAAAAACCCACCTGCATCTAAAAACGGAGGGCTGCCGTGGTAGAAGAAACCGTTGAGTTAAAAGGCCATATTATCGATTCACTGCTGTTGCCCAAAGTACTGGACCAGGTGCTGGCCAGAGGCGCCGAGTACGAGATCGCCCGGATCGATATCGGTGTGCGCCGATCCGATCCGAGTTACGCCCGCATTATCTTGAGGACGGACAACAAGAGTATCATGGATGAGCTATTGGCGACCATCAAAGTCCACGGAGCAGAGCCGGTAGAAAGCGAGGACGCGTGTCTTGTCGCCGCCGATCTAGTGGGCGCGTTTCCGGAAGGTTTTTATGCCACGACCAATCTCCGCACCGAGGTTCGCCTGGGCGGCATCTGGCTGACCGTGGAAAACCAGGAAATGGACCGCGGCATCGTTGTGGACACTACTGCTGCCAGGGCAGTTTGCAAACCCATGCATCGCATCGCCATGGGAGATATGGTAGTTGTGGGTCATCGCGGGGTGCGTGTCATACCCGCAGAGCGCCGGGAATGGGGAACACTTTTCGGATTCATGAACAGTGACATCTCGCCGGAAAAACCGAAGCTGGCCCTGGTCCGCGAGATAGCGCGGGAGTTATGGAACTGCCGGAGCGAAAAGAAAAAGACCCTCTTCGTGGGAGGACCGGCATTAATCCACACCGGTGCCGCCGACTCTTTGGCCTACCTGGTGCGTGAAGGCTTCATCAGTGTGCTCCTGACGGGCAATGGCCTAGCTGTACACGATATAGAAAACGCGCTTTATGGCACGTCCCTGGGCATCAGGCTAAGAGACGGCACTCCGGTCCAGGGCGGGCACCGGAACCATTTGCGGGCCATCAATACCATTCGGCGTTTAGGCAGCATCAAGGCCGCCATCGAGACCGGCCTGGTCACTTACGGCGTCATGCACGCGTGCATCAGCAAGGGTATCCCTTTTGTACTGGCGGGTTCCATCCGTGACGATGGTCCGCTTCCAGAGGTAATTACGGACGTTGTTAAGGCCACCGACGCGACAAGAGACCTAATCAGAGGTGCGCACCTGGCCCTGGTCGTCGCTTCGACGCTCCACGCCGTCGCCCTAGGAAATATCCTGCCGGCCGCAACGCGCATGGTGGTGGTAGATATCAATCCGGCAGCCTTAACCAAACTCTCAGACCGCGGCAGCTTTCAAACAATCGGCATCGTTTCCGACTCCGGACTATTTATGCGGCAATTGGTGGAAACCCTTCAAGAAGGATGTTGAATATGGACAGCTTCCTCATGTGTCCGCCGGATTATTTCGGCATCGAATATGAAATAAACCCCTGGATGCGCCTAAGCAACCAGTCAGACCCGGGGCGCGCGCGGTCGCAGTGGCAAGAACTGCACGATGTGCTCACAGGGGAACTTGGCGCTGCGGTAGAGTTGATCGAGCCCGTGCCGGGTCTGCCCGACCTGGTATTCACGGCCAATGCCGGTTACGTTGTGGGTAACGTCTTCATCAGCAGCGCTTTCAAGCACAAAGAAAGACAGGGCGAAACACCTCATTTCGACGCCTGGTTTCAGGCACATGGCTACAACATCCGCAAGCTCGGACCCGGTTGCATCTTTGAGGGCGCGGGCGATGCCCTCCCGCTGGGAGAAACCGTCTTCGCGGGCTACCGACATCGCTCGGAAATCTGTTCCCATCAGGAGCTCGCCGAAATCATCGGCCGGCGGGTGCTTTCGCTGGAACTGGCTGATCCCGCCTTTTACCACCTTGACACCTGTTTCTGCCCCCTTTCCGCTGGTACGGCCCTTTATTTTCCTGCTGCCTTCGACGATTATGCCAACCGTGTACTTCAGGAAAACGTACCCGATTTGCTGGCCCTAAGCGAAGCATCAGCACGCCAGTTCGGATGCAACGCCCTCCTGGCGGCCGGAACCGTCGTCATGAATACCGGCTGCGGCGACCTGGAACAACCCCTCGCCGACCGGGGCTACAAATTGAGGATGGTAGAACTCTCGGAGTTCATGAAATCCGGCGGCAGCGCTAAATGCCTCACCTTGCGGCTGGGATAACCCCGATAAACGGGATAAGTGCGCTAACGAAACTGCTTCCCTTCGGAAAACAGTTTCTAGCTTACTAACCCCGATAAACGGGATCCGATTACGAGGATTAGTTATGGATAAACCTGTAGAGCAAGAGAAAATCCGGGAAAAGGGATTGGAAATTTTCAGGCTGATGGCGGCGGAACCGCCGGTCATCTTTGACAAGCGGCACTTGATGGGAGAGTTGATGGATCTGGCCATGAAGGACCCCGGCCTCAAGGTGCAGATGTTCCGCTTTGTCGACGTCTTTCCCACCCTGACGACAACGGAACTGGTAGCACAACACCTCCGGGAGTATTTTCTGGCCGACGAGGCCCATCTGCCCTGGCTGTTCAAGAAACTCCTGGGCGCCGTCTCTTCTCCGCTGACGGCAGGAGCCAGCGCGGCGCTGCTGCGCAAAAATATCTCCTCTATCGCCCGTACTTTCATTGCCGGTGAAACACCCGCAGCGGCGCTTCCCTCGCTGAAACGGATCTGGGACGCTGGGCGCACCTTCAGCGTCGACCTCCTCGGTGAGACCGCGTTGTCGGATAAAGAAGCACTGCAATATTTGGAGCGATATCTTGACCTCACCGACTTTCTGGCACAGTCGATAGCCTGTTGGCATTCTGCGGCGTCGGAACGCGAATCTGCCTTTCCCCGTCTGAACGTATCGGTAAAGATCAGTTCTCTCTACTCCCGCATCGGCCCGCTTAATTATGAGGACAGTGTGGAACAGGTAAAGGAGCGCTTGCGGCACATCTTTCGCAAGGTGCGCGCCGCCCGCGGCTTCGTGAATCTCGACATGGAAATGTACAGCCTGCGAAACATCACTCTCGATGTCTTTAGGTCACTATTGTCAGAAGAGGAGTTTCAGGGATGGACCGGCGCCGGAATCGCCCTGCAGGCCTACCTGAAGGACACGGAAGGAGACTTGCGGCGTCTGCTCGCCTGGTGCCGGACAAGGGACCGCCACGTCACTGTGCGCCTGGTGAAAGGCGCTTACTGGGAGTACGAAAACGTCATCGCCGCACAGAAGGGTTGGCCGGTACCTGTCTTTACAAAGAAAGAGCACGGTGATTGGAACTTCGAGCACTGTGCCGAATTGATGCTGGCAAACACCGATCGCCTGACGGCCGCCTTCGGTACCCATAACGTGCGTTCCCTGGCCGCCGTTATCGCCACAGCCGAAAGTTACGGTCTGCCCAAGGAACGCTACGAGTTCCAGATGCTTTACGGCATGGCCGAACCGATCAAAAGGGCCTTACACGAACTGGGGCACGTAATCCGGGAATATGCGCCCACCGGCGAACTGCTGCCGGGAATGGCCTATCTGGTCCGGCGGCTGCTGGAAAATACCTCGAACGAAGGATTCCTGCGCAAGACCTTTGTCGATAAGGTCCGTCAGGATGCCCTGCTGATTTCACCAGCGCCTTGGTCGGGCGAATCGCAGTGGGTAGAAACATTAGACAGCAGTCCCTTCCATAATGAAGCCCCCCTCGATTTTTCCATAAAGGCTAACCGGTCCGCTTGCCGTGACGCCCTGGCCAAGGTGCGCAAGGAACTGGGCCATTCTTATCCTGTCGTCATCGGCGGCAAGGAGTACCAAACAAATGATGTTTTAGTATCCCGGAATCCCGCCCAGCCGGAGGAAATCATCGGACGCCTATCAGGAATCAATCCGGATTTAATTGACAAGGCTGTGGCTACAGCCAGTAAAGCGCAGCAGGCATGGAGCAAGAAAACAGCCCGGGAACGCGCCCAGGTGCTCTTTAAGGCCGCTGCACTGGCCAGAAAAAGACGGCTTAGCCTGCTCGCCTGGCAGGTGTTGGAAACGGGTAAAAACTGGGCGGAAGCGGACGCGGATGTGGCGGAAGCCCTCGATTATCTCGAATATTACGGTCAGGAGATGCTGCGGCTCGGCAAGCCGCAGTCCTTGGGAGGAATCCCCGGCGAGGACAACCGTTACCATTATCAACCCCGGGGAATAGGCGCCGTGATCGCCCCCTGGAATTTCCCTCTGGCCATTTCCATGGGGATGGTCGCGGCGGCTCTCGTCACCGGCAATGCCGTCCTTTACAAACCGTCCAGCCTGTCGGCGGTAAACGGCTGGCATGTTTTCTCCATTCTGGCGGAGGCGGGCATTCCCGAGGGTGTCCTCAACTTCATCCCCGGCCGGGGCGGGGGAGTGGGCGATCATCTGGTGGGCCATCCCGGCATCAGCTTCATCGCCTTTACGGGCTCCCGCGAGGTGGGGCTGAAGATCGTCGAGATCGCCGGCAGGACCGGACCCGGACAACGAACGGTTAAACGCGCCGTCATTGAAATGGGCGGGAAGAATGCCATAATTGTGGACGCCGACGCCGATCTGGACCAGGCGGTGGCAGGTGTCGTCCAATCGGCCTTCGGCTATCAGGGGCAGAAATGTTCCGCCTGTTCCCGGGCTATCGTGCTACAGGGTTGCTATGATCGCTTTCTGGAAAGGCTGGCGGAAACGGTCAAGGGCATAACCGTGGGCACGCCCGAAGATCCCCAATATTTTATGGGACCGGTGATCGACGATCAGGCACTGGCAAAGATCAATGCCTATCGGGAAATCGGCCGCCGGGAAGGAAAAATCATTGCCGAAGCGCCGGTTCCGGACGGGGGCCGCTATGCCCCCCCCACGGTAATCATCGACTTGCCGGCGGCTTCACGACTGCTCAAGGAAGAGATCTTTGGCCCCCTCTTGGCGATAATCAAGGTCAAAGACATGGATGAAGCCCTGCTTCGAGCCAACGAAACCGACTATGCCTTGACCGGCGGCCTCTACTCCCGCAGCCCCGCCCATATACAGCGTGCCCGGGCAGAGTTCCAGGTGGGCAACCTCTATGTCAACCGTCCCATCACCGGCGCGCTCGTAGGCCGCCAACCCTTCGGCGGCTTCCATCTCTCGGGGGTGGGTTCCAAAGCTGGAGGTCCCGACTACCTGCTGCAATTCCTGGAGCCGCGGGTGACTTCGGAAAATACCCTGCGCCGGGGGTTTACACCGGAGATAATAGCATAAACAAAAAGACCTTTAGTTTATCCCTTGGCGCTTTAATAGGGCCGTTGCATTTCTATTGCCGTATTTTGCCGCCCTAATCAGATCGGCAACTGACAGAGCGTAATTGCCAAGCATGCCTTGTGTAAGACCCCGGCTGTAATAGGCATCCGCAAAATTAGGATTTAGTTCGATAGCCCTGTCAAGAGCATGAATGGCTTGCTCGTAATTGCCAAGACCAAGATGGGAAACACTCAGATAGTAATAGGCATCCGGAATACCGGGATTAATCACGATCGCCCTGTTAAAATCAGCGATGGCCTGGTTGTAATTGCCAAGCCCGTTATAGGTTATGCCCCGGTTATAATAGGCATCTGCATAATTAGGATTGATCTCGATCGCCCGGTTAAGATCATCAACGGCCTCTCCGTAATTACCAAGAACTCCCTGGGCTATACCTAAGGTATTATAGGCAAGGGCACTAGGACCGGCAACTTCAAGATCGTGCTCAAATAGGGTGATCGTGTCCTGCCAGTACCCGACCTGGCCCCAGGTGACAATAGAAAGAATAACAATGCTCGGTGCAAACAAGGCAATAATTATTTCGCTACGGTAACGCCATTTTTTCATGAGTTCCGGGAAACCCCAGGCCGCCATGATGAACAATCCGATCAGAGGGATATAGGTGTACCGGTCTGCACTGGAAAATTCGCCAACTTGTACGAAGCCGATAACAGGGACAAGCGTTCCCAGATACCAAAACCAACCCATTGCTAGATATGGACATCTCCTTATCATCCGGATAATGATCACTGTTATGGCAATGAGCAGTAATGCAGCTCCCAATACCATCCATAAGGGCCAAGACCCCGGGTGAAGATAAAAGACGGCCAGGTTGCTGGGCCAGATTGTCTTTCCGATATAAGCGACATAAGAAATTAAGGCATTGGTGATCCGGACACTCAATGTAAATGCCCCAACTTGAACCGCCCCTGCTTCCTGTTCTGTTATGTAGGCGACGACGCTAAAGCATATTACCATGAAAAAAAGGGGAACTTTTTCCAAGAAGCATAGGTAAATACCCCCTTTGCCTTCATGAGTGGTTGATTTTTTATATGCCAGTGCCCCTTTAAAAGCCGGCATCTTCTTGGCTTTCCCCTTTTGTTTGCCGGGATTCATGAAATTACGGCCTTCAGTCTGCGATTTTTGATCTGCCTTGATCTTCTGAAAACGCTGCAGCGGCCAGTAATCCAAAAGCAGCAGCACAAAAGGGAGGGTCACCAGCATGGGTTTCGCCATCAGCCCCAGGGCGAAAAACAGAAGAACGAGACAATATCTGCGCCAACCAGGATATTCAACATAATAACAATAGGCGCCCAGTGTAAGCATCCAGAAGAAAGAGGAAAGAACATCCTTGCGCTCCGCTATCCAGGCCACAGACTCCACGTGGAGCGGGTGTATCGCAAATAAAAGGGCGACAAAGGCACTTTGCCAGGCGGTCTTTGTCATGTGGTAGAATATAAGAAAAAGGAAGACGGCATTTAGCACATGGAAGAGAAGATTTATCAGGTGATAACCCTGGGGGTTGAGACCAAAGATTTGATAATCCAGCATCAATGACAACCAGGTTACCGGATGCCATAAGCCGCTTCTCCCCACCGCTTCCATTGAAAAAGCCTGTTTTATGCTGTTCCAATTTAGACCGGCTTGTACGTTGGCATTATTATAGACGTAGATATCATCGTCGAAATTTACGAAGCCCAGACTTTGGATCCGCGAGTACGCGGCAACGGTGATAAGTACAAGAGCAGCGCAGATTAAGATTGGCAACTTTTTTCTTATATTAATTGCCGTTGATGTTGATCTGTTTTTCAGAAAATGCATGGTTTAGAATTTAGGAATGATTTTGATGATAGCAACTCCATTTTTACGAACCACAAGACGAAGAGCTAATTTGCACAAGTATGATTTTAAATCAACAAATAAATACGCATAGGGATTGGAGTCTTGTATGTCAATGAAATACTGACCATAATATCCCTTGACAAGCAAAATCAGTCCCAATATACTCCTTTTCCAAGCACGCAATGCAGTATCAAAAATACGCACATAGGCAGGTGAAATATGAACGGTCATGGGGGACTTGAACTAACCTTCCAAGCGGAGAACGTTTCTTTTTGGGGCATTTTTTTTGCCAGACTCGCCTCGTTCCTGAGTTACGAGATGCCCTCTCTGGGAAAAACAACAATCAAGCTGACAAACGAGATGTTTTCGACGGCATCGGCAGTTGCGGAGGGTAAGGCGGACTTGGGCATCGTGACCCCCCCGGCCTGTGTTACGATGGCCTACAGGGGCGTGGGACCTTTTACCCGGGAGATGAAGAACCTGAGAGCGATCGGGAGTTTCCCCCATGACGACCGGATGATGTGGGCCGTTCCTGCGGACTCGGGAATCACCTCGATCGAGCAGATGAAGGACCACCCGCTGCGGATGGTCTTACCCTGTGCCGAATACCCCGTCAGGTTTCTGGTTGAGAAGATCCTGGAAGCCTACGGCACTCCACTCGCCGAGCTTAAAAGCCGCGGGTGGCAGATAATAGAGGAAAACCACTGCCTCAAGATCCCGCTCCCGGTGGTACGCGGTGAGGCCGATGCGGTGGTGCATGAGGCCCTGCCGACGCCGGCTTGGCGTGAGCTGGCAAATAAAAAGAATATGAGATTCCTTCCTATTCGCGAAGATGTCCTGCAGATGCTGCAAGAAAAGTATGGATTCAGAAAAGCGGTGCTCGCGAAAGGGGCACTGCGAGGCATTGAGCAGGACACACCCTGCGTGTGCTTCTGCGAATGGCTCATGTTCGTGCGCGACGATATGCCCGACGACCTGGCATACCGGATTACCCGGACCTTCATTGAAAAAAGGGAGGCTATTGAGGCCCTCTTCTATCCCGGTTCCCCGTCCAGGAAGGGGCTGGAGACCATTAACCCCAAGGAAGTCTGGAAGAATGTGGGCGAAATTCCCTTGCACCCGGCGGCCAAACGGTATTACGAAGAAAACGGATATATGTAGAACTCGCCGGCGAGCAATATAAACCATTGTGACGTAGAAACAATCGCTCAGTCGTAATCCGGAACGGCGTTGCCCCTGATCTGATCGGCAGTGTAGCCCAGGCCGAGTTCCTCCAGCTTTTCTCTGGTTGGCACCCCGTCCCGGTCCCAACCCCGGAATTTGTAAAATTCATCCAGCATCGCCTGAAAGTGTGTCTCATTGACGCCGGTGGGCCCCCAGGGACTATCCCCTTCGACAAAGAAGGGCCGGGGCAAGGTATCGTGTTTTCGGCGCATACCCACACGGGCGTTGAACGCCCTTTCCACGTTGCTGATGCGTTCGCCGATCTTCATCATGTCATCGCCATCCATCTCAATCCCCGTGGCTTTGGAAACAAGTTGCGCCAGTTCATCGGGATTTAAACAGCGCTTGCGCGGTCCGGTGCCGACAACGAAGTCACATATGTTCAAGCTGTTGATGAAGGAGCTGAAATCCTGATCCAGGGAGAGGAAGATGCCTTTCCCCTCGTGGGAACGGGGCTCCCTCATCATACGCGCCACAGCTTCCTCGCCGCCCAGGGCTTCCGCCAACCGGGACATGCCAAGTGTGTGACCGCCGACCCCTCCCCGCATGTGGTCGGGCCCCCTGCTGGCGGTAGCATAGGCCAGGGCCTCGATCAAATTGGCGCCAGCGCCGGGATAGAAGGCGCTGACTTCCAACCCCTTGACGGTCCGGAGACAAATCTCCGAACCTTTGATCTGTTGCGAGGCCAGATGTGAGCCTTCCGCCAGGAGGTTACCGAAGGAACCCTGGCGATAGGCGATCTTGGGCAACAGTTGCAGGACAGCATCGGTATTCCCCCAGCTTAAATCGATGTTCTCCGTATCCCGGGCCGTGAGCAGGCCCCTTTGCCAGCATTCCATGGCGAAGGAGATGGCGGCGCCGCAGGAATGGGTATCCATGCCCAACTGGTCGCAGATGGTGGTCATGAGCAGGATGGCGGCCAGGTTGTCGATGCCGCACTTGGGACCGAAGGGATAGGTCGTGCCATATTCGTTGCTCTCGCCTTGGGTGGCGTAGGGCCCGTCGGCAACCCGGTAATAGTGGCTGCACGAAATGGGGCAGGCGGAACAACCCTTATGCTTCACCGCATATTGGGCTTCAAAGGCCTCCGATGTCAGCTTTTCCCACCCCTCGAAATACCCCTCCTGCTGGTTCCTTGTGGGCAGAGAGTGCACCATTGTACGAAGGCGCGTAAGCTGCAGCGTTCCCTCCCTGGACCGAACCTGACAAGGCAGGGAGGCCCTCAACTTTTCATGGGCTTGTCGCGCCGACTGGTAGAACTCCCGGGGTTTGGCTATCTTTACAGACCCCGTGCCCCGCACCGCAATGGCCTTGAGATTCTTGGAACCCCATACCGCCCCCATGCCGCCTTTGCCCCCGGTCCGTGTAATGTTGGCGAACACCTTGGCGAAACGCACCAGGTTTTCGCCCGCGGGGCCGATACTAAACTCGCGCACCTCCCGGTCGCCTAGGTCCTTCACCAGTTGCCGATGCGTCTCCCCTGTGGTTTTCCCCCACAAATGGGTGGCATCCCGCAGTTCCACTTTGTCATCATGAATCCATAAATAGACCGGCTTGGGCGAGCGTCCGTAAATGCTTATCTGGTCATAACCGGCAAACTTCAATTCCGTGGCCGCGTCTCCACCCCCATTGCCGTCGCCTAAGCCGCCAGTCATTGGGGACTTGGCGCTCACGGTCCACCGTGAGGAGGCCGGCGCCGCCGTGCCGTTCAGGGGACCTATGCCCAGCATCGAGATATTTTCCGGGCTGAAGGCATCGATGCCCGGAGGAATTTCATCAAAGAGCAGCTTGGAATTCAGCCCCCGTCCGCCCAGGTAATTCAGCCGCAGATCCTCGGATAAAGGTTCTTTGACTATCTTGCCTTCCGTTAAATATACCTTCAAACGTTGTCCGGCCCAACCGTACATGTTTCCCCCCCTCGTCTTCGCCTCTTGTGTTTACCGTCCTTATGGTAGTTGCGATATCAGCTTGGCGGTTTCCAGCATCATGGACTCCCTTGCCGGCGAAGCGATAGCGCTCTCCTGCAAAACAAGCGCTTCCCGATTGCACCACTTTACACACTCGGGATCGCCGCCGCAGAGGTCGCACTTAAAGACAACACCTTTATCCCGATCCAGGGACACCGCTCCCACCGGGCAGGCATCCACACAGGCTTCGCAAGCGATGCAGGAGTCCTTGTCAACCACCACCGCACCCGTAGCGGGGTCCCGGCGGAGCGCCTCCGTGACACAGCTCTCCAGGCAGCGGGCCTCTGCGCAATGCATGCAGGATGATATCACGTTATTGCCGAATTCCTCATCCCTGACGATCCTGATCCGCGACTTGGCGGTGCTGCATTCCCCCTCATGGGTCAGGGAACACACCATCTCACATGTTCGGCAGCCCGTACACTTACTATGGGACACCTCAATTGACTTCATGAACATACCCCCTCTATTGTTCATTGAGCAAATTACTCAATCATAATCCGGGACGGCTTTGGCCCCGATCTGATCGGCAACATAGCCCAGACCGAGTTCCTCCAGCTTCTGCCTGGCCGGCACCCCGTCCCGGTCCCATCCCCGGAATTTGTAAAATTCATCGAGCATCGCCTGAAATTTTGTTTCGTTGATGCCGACGGGGCCCCAGGAGTTTTCCCCTTCGACAAAGAATGGCCGGGGCAAGGTATCATCCTTTCTCTTGATCCCCTCGCGGACGTTAAACGCCCTTTCCACGTTGCTGATGCGCTCGCCGATCTTCATCATGTCATCTTCCCCCATCTCAATCCCCGTGGCCGTGGAAAAAAGTCGCGCCAGTTCATCGGGACTTAGACAGCCTTTGCGCGGTCCGGCGCCGACGACGAAGTCACACATGTTCAGACTGTTGAAGAAGGAGGAGATATCCTGATCAATAGCCAGGAAGATCCCTCTCCCCTCGTAGGAACGGGGCAAATTCAAACGCGCCACGGCTTCCTCTCCGCCCAGGGCCGCCGTCAAGCGGGGAAGTCCGAAGGAGTAACGGCCGATACCCCCCCGCATGTGGTCGGGACCTCGGCTGGCAGTAGCATAAGCCAGGGCCTCGAGTGTATTGGCCCCGGCGCCGGGATAGAAGGCGCTGAGTTCCAATCCCTTGACGGTCCGGAGACAAATCTCCGACCCCTTGATCTTAAGGGAGGCCCTTTGGGAGCCTTCCGCCAGGAGGTTGGCGAAGGCACCTTGGCGATAGGCGATCTTGGGCAGGAGCTGGAGGACAGCATCGGCATTGCCCCAGCTTAAGTCGAGGTTCTCCGTATCTTGGACCGTGAGCAAACCCCTTTGCCAGCATTCCATGGCATAGGAGATAGTGGCGCCGCAGGAATGGGTATCCATTCCCAACTGGTCGCAGATGGTGGTCATGAGCAGGATGGCGGCCAGGTTGTCGATCCCGCATTTGGGGCCGAAGGGGTAGGTCGTGCCGTATTCGTTGCTCTCGCCGTGGGTGGCATAGGGACCGTCGGCAACCCGGTAATAGTGACCGCAGGAAACGGGGCAAGCAGAGCAACCCTTATGCTTCACCGCATATTGGGCTTCAAAGGCCTCTGATGTCAGCTTTTCCCACCCCTCGAAATACCCCTCCAACTGGTTCCGCGTGGGCAGGGAATGGAGGCTGCTAATAAAGCGCACCAGTTGCATAGTTCCCTCCCTTCCCCGGACCTGACAGGACAAGGAGGACCTTAACTTCTCATGGGCTTGTCGCGCCGCCTGGTAGAACTCCTGGGGTTTGGCTATCTTTACCGACCCCGTGCCCCGCACCGCAATGGCCTTGAAATTCTTGGAACCCCATACCGCCCCCATGCCGCCTTTGCCCCCGGTCCGTGTAATGTTGGCGAACACCTTGGCGAAACGCACCAGGTTTTCGCCCGCGGGGCCGATACTAAACTCGCGCACCTCCCGGTCGCCTAGGTCCTTCACCAGTTGCCGATGCGTCTCCCCTGTGGTTTTCCCCCACAAATGGGTGGCATCCCGCAGTTCCACTTTGTCATCATGAATCCATAAATAGACCGGCTTGGGCGAGCGTCCGTAAATGCTTATCTGGTCATAACCGGCAAACTTCAATTCCGTGGCCGCGTCTCCACCCCCATTGCCGTCGCCTAAGCCGCCAGTCATTGGGGACTTGGCGCTCACGGTCCACCGTGAGGAGGCCGGCGCCGCCGTGCCGTTCAGGGGACCTATGCCCAGCATCGAGATATTTTCCGGGCTGAAGGCATCGATGCCCGGAGGAATTTCATCAAAGAGCAGCTTGGAATTCAGCCCCCGTCCGCCCAGGTAATTCAGCCGCAGATCCTCGGATAAAGGTTCTTTGACTATCTTGCCTTCCGTTAAATATACCTTCAAACGTTGTCCGGCCCAACCGTACATGTTTCCCCCCCTCGTCTTCGCCTCTTGTGTTTACCGTCCTTATGGTAGTTGCGATATCAGCTTGGCGGTTTCCAGCATCATGGACTCCCTTGCCGGCGAAGCGATAGCGCTCTCCTGCAAAACAAGCGCTTCCCGATTGCACCACTTTACACACTCGGGATCGCCGCCGCAGAGGTCGCACTTAAAGACAACACCTTTATCCCGATCCAGGGACACCGCTCCCACCGGGCAGGCATCCACACAGGCTTCGCAAGCGATGCAGGAGTCCTTGTCAACCACCACCGCACCCGTAGCGGGGTCCCGGCGGAGCGCCTCCGTGACACAGCTCTCCAGGCAGCGGGCCTCTGCGCAATGCATGCAGGATGATATCACGTTATTGCCGAATTCCTCATCCCTGACGATCCTGATCCGCGACTTGGCGGTACTGCATTCTCCCTCATGGGTCAGCGAGCACACCATCTCACAGGTTCGGCAGCCCGTACATTTACTGTGGGACACCTCGATTGACTTCATGACCATACCCCCCTTTTTTATCCCCCTTAGACAGGAGGAGACGAGACTTTTACCGGAAAAAAAGCGACTGGTTTATTCCTTTTAACAATCGGTAAGCATTCAAAACAGCGCGCATTAATCTACACAAACCGGTAATAATTGATTGCAATCTTACATAACCGACAAAAGTTATCAAGCCAATATTTCAAGATCGATCACCTAGCCGTCTGACTTGGGCTTAAACAGGTTGCGGAAGAAATTCCCGACATTGCGCATCCCCTGACGGAGGGTATCAACGACGGGATTCAGGGGATGGAGAGGGCAGGTTTCCTTGGGCGCTGTGCCTGTGAGGTAAGCTTCCCGCAGCGTCTGCGGGCAGGCGGCGGTAGCAAGATACCCGGACTCGGGATCGATCACGGCGCTTTCCACCCCCTCCGGCGGGGTCGCGGCCGGAGGGCCGCACCGGGGATAGAGAGCGCGCATGAACCGCGCCCAGATGTGGAGGGCGCCAGTTGCCCCGGTCAGGCCCGTATCGGCACCGGAATCATAACCTACCCACACAGCGCAGACTATCTCCGGAGTATACCCCACGAACCAGGAATCGCGATTGTCATCGGTTGTCCCTGTCTTACCGGAGGCCGGAAAGTAAATCCCCAACGCCTTTGCCTGTTTTGCCGTACCGCGATACAGCACACCTTCAAGTGCATACCCGGTGAGATAGGCCGCGCGCGGGTCGAACACCCGCTCATGGCGGACCTGCTTCGCGGTGAGACGATCTCCCTCCGCCGTGGTCACCTCGAACAGGGGCGAGGGAGTAAAGCGGATACCCCCCGAGGCTATCGTTGTATAGGCATAGGCGAGTTCCACCGGCGTGACTTCTAAACTTCCCAGCGCCATCGATGGTACGGGCGACAGCGGGCTTGTGATACCCGCCGCCCGCGCGGTTTTGAGCACTTCCGCCAGCCCGACGTCGTGCGCCAGCCGGACGGTAGCCGTGTTGACGGAATCCTCGATTGCTTTCCGGATCGTAATTTTCCCATAGGTTTTATTCTCGAAATTCGACGGCTTCCACATCCCTTCGGGGGTAGGGATTGACACCGGCGCGCCGGACACCATCGCGGAGAGCGTCATATTTCCCTTTCCCTGCACAGACTGCGAAAGCGCCGCGAGGAGGACAAAAGGTTTGAAAGCGCTGCCCGGCTGACGTTTCGCGTCGACTGCCCGGTTGAACTGGGTTTGCCGGTAGCCCCGTCCGCCTACCATGGCCGTCATCGCTCCGCTTGCTGGATCAACTGCTACCAGCACCGCTTGCAGTGGTTCGCCGGCCGGGAGGGCCGTTTTCTGGATTTCTTCAAGCCCCCGGGTAACTGCCTCCTGGGCGGCAGCCTGATGCATGGGATCGAGGGTGGTATAGTAGCGATAGCCGGTACGGTAAAGTTTCTCACTGCCCAGTTCTTCCGCAGCGGTGATACGCTGTATATAATCTACGAAGTATGACGCCAGGTGGGGAGCGGGGGTAGCGCGTGGCTGGATCCGTGCCGGCGCGTGGAAGGCCCGGTGGTATTCCTTTTCCTGGATCATCCCAAGCTGGCGCATCCGTGTCAGAACGGCATTGCGACGCTCTTTCACCGCCTTTGGGTTCCTTAAGGGGCGGTAGTGGTTCGGAGAGCGGATAATCCCGGCAAGTAGCGCCGACTCTTCAAGAGAAACATCTTTGGCCCGCTTCGCAAAATAGAATTCCGCCGCCTCTTCGATGCCATAGATTCCCCGGAGACCTTCCTGCCCAAAGTAGATCTTGTTTAAGTACATCTCAAGGATTTGTTTTTTCGAATACCGCAACTCCAGGATGAGCGCGAGTTCGGCTTCGCGCAGTTTGCGCCAGAGGGTCTTCTGTGGGGAAAGGAAAAAGTTCTTCGCAAGTTGTTGAGTAATCGTGGAGCCACCCTGGGCAAAACGCTTTTCCTTGAGATTCGTGAAAAATGCCCGCCCAATCGTAAGGACATCAATCCCGAGATGGGAATAAAAGCGTGCATCTTCAGAGGCAATTACCGCCTTCTGCAGGAAGGGAGAAATGGCAGAAAGGGCAACAGGGCGCCGAAACTCCATCTTCGGCCCCATGACGCGTCCGATCTCTTCCGGCTCCAGGTGGATTGAGTCCAGCGTCACACCGTTCGGAGAGACCAGCGATACGACGCGCCCATCGCGGACCGTGATATCCACGGGGCCGCTCTTACTGGAAAGTGCTTCGTTTTCACCCCCGCGGAGGAAGATCCGGATATTCGCCTTCTCTGCGGAGAATGTCCCGGCCGTGGATGGTTCTGCAAGGACCTTACGGTAGGAGAGTCGCTGCAGTCGCTCGGCAAAGTGGAGATTATCGAGGTTATCCCCTTTCCTGATTTCGGTAGGACGACCATAAAAGATGGAGGGAGCCTCCCATGCCTCCCTGGCAACCACCCGGCCAACCTTGAAGTACAGGTAGCCAATATGAAGCAGCAGGACCACCGCCAAAAAAAGCAGGAGATATCTGCGGATCAAAGTAGTCTTCCCGCTATTTGGCTAAAAGATTGACGCGATTCCAACATGGCGCTGACCTTGATCTTCTCATGCTGCAAGCTGATGATAACCTCTTTTTGCATGGCACCAGGGTAAGGAAAGTGGCCCTTTATGTCAAGGGCATTTCCCAAAGGCACATATGCCGGTTACTCATTACAGCAGCAGGGCTAATATTTCCTCACCAGTTCCAGTCCCTTGTGATATTTGGTGAAGCCGAATTCCTGCAAGGGCTTTACATATTCACTTTCCAGGGCGGGCTTATCATTGATCGTTTCTACGAGGATCAACTTTTCGGGGTTGAATTCCCTGGTGAGCAAGACTTTGCAAAATAAGAGATATTCAGGGATGTGCGGATCATCCGGGGGTACGAAGAACTCCAGGCTGCTGCCGTTCCGGCGCGAGATCAGTACCGGTTTGGCGCCACGATAGACGAGATGAGTTGAGGAAAGGCGGCTGGGAAGGCGGCCTTTGAGCTGTTCCAGTTTGATGCCGCAGCAGGAGGCGGGGTCGGTGGCATTCAGCCAGTAAACGGCATCCGCAGGGAGAGGTTGGTTCAGGAACCGGTAGGCTTCCGGGAAGATGAATTGCAAGCCGGGAATCCCTTCGAAAAAATATCCCGAAAGGATCTCGCCGGAGAGTTCCATGAGCCGCAGGGCTTTGAAGATCCCGGCCCACTGGAGGAGCGGCAGTTCGCCCGCCAGCAGTTCCCGGAAGATGATGCCATAACGTTTGAAGAGCTGGCGCACGCGGTCTTTGACCAGTTCTGCCTCGGCAACGGAATCTCTCTCAATGCCCGCCGGCGCGAGGGCATACCAGTTGCCGGCAAGCGGGCGGGTGGCCGCCCAGCGGTTTAATCCCGACCGGGAAGAGCGGCCCCGTTCTTTCGTCAGGGGAAAGGGGGAAAAATCCGTCAAAATCCCCCGCCGCAGAGTAGCCAGGGCATCGTTGGTCACCCATCCTTGCCAGGCCAGGCGCCAGAGCTTTTCCGTGAGCGTGCGGCTATCCAGTTGCGCATGTCCGGCCATGTCGAAAAAACTGTAACGGCCGAATTTTTCGGGCAGAAATTCCGCGAGTTCATCCAGTGCGGCAGGTTTCTCCCCATCCTTTTTATCACCCTGCTTAGCAAGAAAGAGTTCCAGGTCTTCGGCAAAGGCAAAACTTATTTTCCGGTTGCCGCAGCCGAACCACGTAAGCCCACTCGTCTGCATCAGCGTATCCAGCCAGGAGGAATAGTAAGGGGATAAGCGGGTGGGCAGAAAGTGCTTCTCCCAGGCATCGGCGGAGGCGGGATAACCAAAGAGCTGCTCCAGCCTATCCTGCAAAGCCTCCAACGCATCTCCCCGTTCGGCAATGCCCTGATAGGCAGCGAGAAATAAGGGAAGCTGGTAAATAGACAGGGGGCGGAAAGAGGGCTGCCGCGCCTTCCGGGCCATCCTCAACAGGATTTCCAGATTGTCCCGGTCGCAGACCTCTACCTCTCCGGCATCCTCCGTGAGCAGGTCGACGACCAAGTCCTGTGCTTCCGCAAGACCCGCCAGCAGGTCGTCAAGAAACGCTTCCCCAAGGCCGAAATAGCCACGGAGAAAGGTTTTACCGATTGGCCCGTAGAACGAAAGCCACTGCTTCAGAAGGTCCGGGAGGGCGTATTCTTCCTCTGCTTCTGACGGCTTGCCTTTGACCTTACCGCGCCATGTTTCCTGGGATACGATATCCATGGCATCCAGCGCCGCCGGGTGGGTTTGTAACGCCCTGGCCAGGCGGGGCAGATTTTCCACGGCGCACACCCCTTCCCCGGAAGCTCCGGGCAGCCTGAGCAAAACGATCTTTTTCCGTAGCGCCGCAACAGCTTCCGGCATCGCCATTTCATGGTCCCGTGCCATCGCATCCGTCAGCGCCGGCCATTCGTCCACCGGAATAAGGAGCCGCTCCTTTACCCAGTCCAGGAGGTCTTCCGCCGAACGGGGAGCATAGCCCGGTGCCGTCCGTTGCAGCTTGGCCGTTAGGGTGGCAACCAGGGGACGGGGAAGGCGCGGCCGGAGGCGGGTGGAAAAGAGGACCTCCTTGATGAGTTCCTGGCTCAACTGCGAGATCTTTCCTGATGCGGGCGTGTCATCCTCGTACATATAGGTATTGGTCTGTTTCCAGATCAGGCCCGCCGCGAAGGGCGAGGCGGACGTGGTCGTCGCCTCCGATATCCTGATCAGCCCGCTCCGGACTTCTTCGAGCAGTTGCTTTAGGTGGTCCAGATCAAATTCGTCCTGCAGACAGGTACGCCACGTTTCCAGGAGGATGGGGAAATCGGGACGGGTCATAACCGCATCTAGCAGTTTTTTCGCGCGCAGCCGGTTGAGCCAGAGGGGCAGTCGCCTTTTGAAGTCCATCCGCGGCAGCAATAGCGCCCGCCCGGCGTTTTCCCGGAACTTGGCGCCGAAAAAACCGCTCTGTTCCAGTGTCCGCCGCAGCAGCCGCTCAATATTCTCGGGGGTGACCAGTGTAAAGATATCCCTTGCGGAAAATTCGTGGGGCAGCATCAGGAGGATAGAGTCGTTATTTTCGATGATTTCGAGGTGATAGGGGTATTTCTCCTCCCAGGCTGCCCGGAGAGCAAGGCCGAATGGCCGGTTGATTTTGCCGCCCCAGAGGGTGTGCAGGATGATCTGCTTCCTGTCCGCATTGTTCAGGGGATCGTCGCAGTGCTCGATAAGCAGGTGATGGCGATGAGGGAGGTCCGCTCCGGTCGCTTCCTTCTGTCTTTGGAGATGACCGATCAACTCGGCAGCCGCCGTTTCCGACAGGAAATAGTCCCGGCGGAGTTCCTCGGACCAGGATGGAGAAGCCAAGCGGACATTGCCTGCCTCGAGAAAAAGCAGGATTTTTTCCGAAAAGTGAAAATCCCGGTTCAGGTCCTCAGCCCGCCAGAAGGGGAAAACTCCGGGTTTGGCCCTCACCGGGACTACCTCCACATCGTTATGGGTCACCCTTTGGATCCGCCAGACCTGGGTGCCCAGGGTAAAGGTGTCCCCTACCCTCCTTTCCCAGACGAATTCCTCATCCAGTTCACCGATCCGGGCCTTGGAATCCTCAACCCTCAGATCGTAATAGCCCCGGTCGGGAATGGTGCCGCCGGACATGTAGATGAGTCGCAGCACCCCTTCCCTGCCGTGGACCGTGTTGTCTATCCGGTCTATGGAGATGCGGGGCTTCAGTTCCCGGAGCCGCGTATCAGCATACCTCCCTGCCAGCATTTCCATGACGAGCTCGAACTGCCGGCGCGACAGATGGCGATAGGAATAGCTGGTCTTAAGGAAGGAAAAGAGTTCATCGATGTCCCATCTTTCGAGACCCGTCATGGAGACGATCACCTGTGCCAGGACGTCCAGCGGGCACGCGACGGGCTGGACGGCTTCTATGTCCTGCTCGGCCACGCCCCGGGCCGCGACGGCGGCATAAAGAAAATCATGGCCGTGAGTGGGATAGAGGAGGCCACGGCTTAAGTCCCCCACACGATGGCCGGAACGCCCGATGCGCTGAATCGCCGCGGCGATGGAGGGCGGCGTCTGGATGATAATAACCCGGTCCAGGGTGCCGATATCGATCCCCAGTTCGAGGGAACTGGTGGCGACGATGGCCTTGAGTTCTCCTTTCTTCAGCCGCTCTTCCACGGCCAGGCGTATCTCCCGGGAGAGGGAGCCATGGTGCGCATAGGCAAGTTCCTCCGGCTCGCCTTCATTGATCAAGCGGGTCACCTTCTCCGCGATCCGGCGGCTATTGGCAAAAAGCAGCGTGGAGCGGCTTTCTTTGATAATCTCCCGGAAAGATGCCGCCAGTAACGGCCACCAGGAGTCATCCTCAAGATGTTCCCGGGCATCGGAAGGGAAGTCGATCCCGATCTGGTAGACCTTCCGGTCCCGTGATCGGACGATCGCTACTTTCCGCTTTTCGTAGCGACCCGCGAGGGCGTTGCCTTTCTGAATAAACCCACCCACAAATTCGGCCACCGTCGGCAATGGCTTTACGGTGGCCGAGAGGGCCAGACGCTGAAATTCACCGGCAAGGCGAACCAGGCGCTCAACTGCCGTAATCAGATGGGTACCCCGTTTTGTGCCCACCACCGCGTGGATCTCATCAAGGATCACCGTGGCAATCCCTGTGAGCATGGCACATCCGGTCCGGGAGCTGAGCATGATGTTCAGACTCTCGGGCGTGGTGATGAGGATCTCCGGCGGCCGCCGCAGCATCTGACGACGTTCTTCCGCCGGCGTATCGCCGCTGCGCGTCAGGACGCAGATATCAGGCCAGTCTTCCCGCTCCTCATGGAAGCAGGCTTTTAGCTCTTCCAGGGGCAAGGTGAGGTTGCGGCGGATATCGTTGTTCAGGGCTTTGAGTGGTGAGACATAGAGGACGCGGGTCCGGCCGCGGTCCCAGGCGCCGGTAACCAACTGATTAATTGCCCAGAGAAAGGCCGTGAGGGTCTTGCCGCTGCCCGTGGGGGCGGTCACCAGGGCATGCCCTCCCCGGGCGATGATCGGCCAGGACCGGGCCTGGATGTCCGTGGGCGCCCCCAGCCTGGCGGTGAACCATTTCCCGATGAGGGGGTGAAAATCGTCAAGGGAGCGGTGGGCCATCAGCTCTCACTTATACTTCAGCTCTCTTTCGAGAAGGGTTTGTAATGGACCGGGTAAAGAAAAGGGCAGCATGAGCATTCTTTTCAATCCGGATTGAATTCAAAGGCATCGCGAATCAGCTTCAGCTCCCGACGACCGGGCAAGATCTTTACCGCCATCACGTCGAAACGGGCGTTAAGTGAGGAACGACCTTTGTTTGCCAGGTAGTACATGGCAATCATGGCTATCTTTTTTTGTTTGGCCTTGCCCACGGCCAGTTCCGGATCGCCATAGGCTTCCGTTTTCCGGCTCTTCACCTCTACGAAAACGACATCATCCTTGTCCATGGCAACAATATCGATCTCGCCTAAAGGACAGCGGTAGTTTCGCTCCAAGATGCGATATCCGAGCATCTGCAGATGTTCAACCGCCAGGTCTTCTCCCCGCTTCCCGGTCCTGATCCGCGACAGATCCTTGCTCTTGTCAATCATGGGCAAAGAGGTCGTAACTCTCCGCCGGGCCAGGGGCCGGCTCCATACGAAAGGAGCGTCTATGCAGCTTGCAAAGCCCGAATTTTTGGATCGCCGCCCGGTGTTCGTCGGTTCCGTAACCCTTATTCTTGATAAAATTGTACTGGGAAAATTGCCGGTGATAGATCTCCATGATCCTGTCCCGGGATACCTTGGCAATGATTGATGCAGCCGCTACAGAAATACTCCGGGAATCGCCTTTAACCAGGGTCCGCTGTCTGATGGCCAGGGGAAGGGAATTGATGCCGTCGATGAGAAGAAAGTCAGGGGCGGGGGACAGTTCGGCACAGGCCTCCCCCATCGCCCTCAGGGTGGCCCGCAGGATGTTGAGCTCATCAATGTCGACGGCTTCGACAACGCCCAGACCGATGGCCAGGGCGTCTGCCTTAATGACATCATACAGTTTTTCTCTTCTTAAGGGGGAAAGCTGTTTAGAATCGTTGATTTCGCCGTTATGGTAACCCAGGGGCAGGATTACCGCTGCCGCCACCACCGGACCGGCCAAACATCCCCGCCCCGCCTCGTCGATACCGGCAATTAACCGGTAGCCGCTTTGATAGGCTTTCCGTTCGAATGTCTGCATGAGAGGAAGCCGTCGGTAACCGTTCGATTTAGACTTTTTACGAGTTTATCGTCCCTGGAACTTCGCAAAAACCAGCCCGCAGCAGATTAGGCAGTTTTTCTCAGTTCCTTGATCCTGGCTTTCTTGCCGCGGAGGTCACGGAGATAGTAAAGACGGGAACGGCGCACCCTACCCCGGCTCATCACCTCGATCTTATCGATAATCGGCGAATGCAGGGGAAAGGTCCGCTCCACGCCTACGCCATAGGATATCTTCCGGACGGTAAAGTTGGCACGACAATCGCCACGTTTCTTGCGGATCACCACGCCTTCATAAGCCTGGATTCTTTGCTTCTGTCCTTCAATGATGCGCACATACACCTTCACGGTATCGCCTGATTTAAAATCCGGGATATCGCCCCGCATCTGTTCCTTTTCCAGCATCTCTATGACATTCATCTAAACAACTCCCTTTCAGATTATATTTTTATTCAATGAAAACCTTAATCATCTTCCTGCAGCAGCCGTCGGTCCATGGCGGAAAGTTCCATCTTTTCCAGCAAGTCCGGCCGGCGCTCACGGGTTCTTCTCAGCGCCTCTTTCCGGCGCCACAATTCGATCTCGGCATGGTTGCCGGAAAGCAGCACTTCAGGAACGTCCCAACCCCGATAGGAGCCGGGCCGCGTATAATGGGGATATTCCAAAAGCCCCATGGAAAAAGAATCTGCCGCCGCCGATTCGCTGTTCCCCAAGACACCGGGAATCAGGCGGGCAACCGCATCAACAACCACCAGTGCCGACAATTCCCCGCCTGTCAGGACATAATCGCCGATGGAAACCTCTTTCTCCACCAGGTGTTCCCTGACCCTTTCATCCACCCCTTCATAATGACCGCAGATCAGCACCAACTGCCCGTAGCGGGCGAACTGCTCAACCATTTGCTGGTTAAATGCCTCCCCCTGGGGGGTAAGGAGAACGGTCAGCGACTCGCCCGGCACCGGCGCCACCGCCATCAGAGCCCGGTCAATCGGTTCCACCTTCATGACCATTCCCCCGCCGCCGCCGTAGGGGGCGTCATCCGTCATCTTGTGTTTATCCTCGGCATACTGGCGGATGTCCCAAATGCGCACATCAATCAAACCTTTTTCCCGGGCTTTTTTCAAAAGGCTTGTTTCCAGGGGGGAAGAGAACATTTCCGGAAAGATAGACAGGATGTCAAATCTCATTGAGTTTTACTACATCCCTTCCAGCAGCCGTACCTGAATCACCCCTTTTTCCAGATCAACATGCCGCACCACATCCGCGATGGCCGGAAGCAGCGTCTCTTTTTCACCGTCGCGGCATACAAAAACATCATTGCTGCCTGTGGGAAATATTTCTATAATTTTGCCGACCGGCTGCCCCTCTTCTGTAACTACCTCCAGGCCGAGTAATTGCTGCCAGTAGTATTCATCTTCTTCCAAAGAACCGAGTTTGTCAGCGGGAACCCACACTATCTGTCCCAGCAGAGTTTCCGCCTGATCGATATTTTCGACCCCTTCCATCTCCAGATAAAAGCATTTCCCCTTGACCTGGAAAGCCCTCAAACCAAACTTGACCTGCCTATCTTTTTCCCGACCTATAAATACCTCGTCCAGAGACTGCAAAAGACCGTCTTCCCCCGGCTCCAAGTAGGAAAGGACTTTGACACGCCCTTTGAGCCCGTGGGTCTTCACGATCTTGCCTATCTCCAGAAATTCCATCTCCTTATTCAATAATCTCCAGGACGGCCCGCTTGTGCACCTTGGTCGAGGCCGCCGACAGGATCGTGCGCATCGCTTTTGCGGTCCGCCCTTGCTTGCCGATGACCTTACCCAGGTCCTCTTTCGCCACTCTTAATTCAATCACGGAAGTCTGCTCGCCAATTACTTCAGTAACCTCAACTACATCGGGATTATCCACTAAAGCCTGAGCCATGTACTTGATCAACTCTTTCATTGCCAAACCTCCCTGATCCTCAAGAATATTCGTTGATAAAGGCCTGCTATGTCCCCGTCCGGATGCCTTTCTTCTCTAGCAACTGCGCTACCGTCAAGGTCGGTTTTGCCCCCTTGGAGATCCAATCGGTGATGCGATCCTCTTGCAGGGTGACCTCTGCCGGATTTTTATGTGGATTATAATTCCCCACGATTTCTAAAAACTTACCATCCCGGGGAGATTCTGAGTTAGCCACCACAATCCTGTAAAATGGTTTGCCTTTAGCTCCCATCCGTGTCAATCTAATTTTAACCGCCATTTTAGTTTATCGACCACCTCCTGATTTATTAATGAGCTCTCCCTTATTCATTTTCTGAATATTACGGGTTTGTAAACTTAACACAGGTCGTTTTTTTTTAAAAGGGGAAATTACCCCTCCTCAGGGCTTTCATCCCGCCCTTTGTGGACATCTTTTTCATCATCTTTCTCATTTCCCCGTAATTTTTCAGCAGGCGATTGACATCCTGCACGGAGGTCCCGCTTCCCAGCGCAATACGCTTGCGCCTCTGGCCGTCAATAATCTGATAGTTCAAGCGTTCCTTTAGGGTCATGGAATCGATCATCGCTGTAATTCTAATCAATTCCCGGTCATCGGGTGTTATCTGCTGCGCCGCTTTGATCTTATTCAAACCGGGGATCATGCCGAGAATATCCTGGAGAGAACCCAACTTGCGTATCTGGGCCAGTTGATCCTTGAAGTCCTCAAGCGTAAACTCGTTTTTCCTGATTTTTCGTTCCAGATCCCTGGTCGCCTTTTCATCAACCGTGGCCTGGACCTTCTCCACCAGGCTGAGGATATCTCCCATGCCTAAGATGCGGGAAGCCATGCGTTCGGGATGGAAAACCTCCAGGGCGTCTATTTTCTCCCCGATACCCACAAACTTTATGGGTTTGCCGATGACCGCTTTCAGGGACAAGGCCGCCCCGCCCCGGGCATCACCGTCCAACTTGGTCATGATCACGCCGTCGATACCGAGCAGTTCATTGAATTTACCCGCAACGTTCACGGCCTCCTGGCCCGTCATGGCATCGGCGACAAAGAGGATCTCCGTGGGTTTAACGGCCTCTTGAATCCTTTTCAACTCCTGCATCAACTCGGCGTCAATATGCAAACGACCGGCGGTGTCGATCACCATCACTTCAAAGCCCTTGCTTCTGGCGTCGTCCAAGGCCTGTAAACAAATCTGCACCGGATCGTTAAGCCCCTTGGCATCAAAAAAGCCCGCACCGATTGTCTCGCCCATGATCCTCAATTGCTCAATAGCCGCCGGACGATAAATGTCAGCGGGAACCAGGTATACCTTTTTACCCTCCCGGGCCAGCAAACGGGCCAATTTTACGGCTGTCGTTGTTTTACCGCTCCCCTGGAGACCCACCAGCATGATGGGCGCGGGAATTCGCCCGCCGAATTTAATGTGGCTGCTCGTTCCCCCCATTAATTCCGTAAGCCGGTCATGGACAATTTTTACCACTTGCTGGCCAGGGGTGATGCTTTCCAGCACGCCTTGACCGACGGCCCGGGTCCTGATATCCTCAATAAAATCCTTAACAACCTTGAAATTGACGTCCGCCTCCAGGAGGGCCAGGCGGATCTCCTTCAGGGCTTCCTTGATGTTCTCCTCGCTAAGGCACCCGTAGCCTTTTATTTTCTTAAATATTTTTTCTAATTTACCGGTCAGATCTTCTAGCATGGTTTTCCTGTTTGCTTACTTGCAGCTCGTCATTGTTTGGCGGGGCGCACAACACAATTAACGCCTTTCATTTTCTTCGCGATAATACCGGCCGCCTTCTTTGCCTCATCCCTGGAGGCAAAGCCGCCGATGATCACCCGGAACCAGTTGCCTTTTTTAGGCAAATTGACCAATTCTATATGCGGTGTGTAGCCCAGCGCAGTTATTTTTTTATCGAACTGCTTGGCCTTGTTAAGGTTCTGGAAAGACCCGGCCTGGACAACAAACACTGTTCCCGCCTTAGGCGGCGGTCCGGCCGTCTCAGCGCCTGACGGAGCCGGGGTTCCACTTGTTTCACCTTTGCCAACCTGCGGCGCGGTTCCCGAAGGCTTTACCGCCTTAGAATCGGCAAGAGGCGCTGAGCTTCCCAGCGCCTTTGCCACCGGCGGAGAGGCTGCCAAAGGTGCTACGCCTATAGCAGTAGGTGGATGTGCCAAACGGTCCTGATCCTTTTCCACCGGCGGAGGCATGCCAACCACGGCTTTTTCCGGCGTTCCGGGGCCTTTTGCTGCGGAATCCCGGGTTTTCTTGTCCTTCTGTTCCGGGCCGGCAATTGCCGGAGCCGGCGGCGTTTTCTTATCCTCCGCACCGGAAAGCGTTTGCGGAAATTCCCGCTTCGCGGCCGCATCATCGGTCGCCGAACCGCCAACATTACTTTCGTCGGCCGGCGGAGGAATCTTGACTTCCTCCCGGGCCACTGCCACTTTTTCGGCGGTGGCCGGCGGATGATACAAATGGCGACGAATTATCTCCGGGACGAACTGGGAAATCCTTTCCGGATAAGCGTCAATGTGCTCTCCCACCATGACGCCAAAAACGAAAACAGCAAACAATAACAGCGATATACCGCCGATTAAAAGCAGCAGCCCCTGCTTTCCCAGTTTGAATTCAAAATTTTTCTGATTCCTGGAGACCATAGTTAGTTATCGCGTGCCGATAAAGCCCTACATCTTTTCCGGTGCGGACACCCCGAGCATTCCCAAGGCGTTTCTCAGTACGGTGCGCACCGCCTTTACTAACAGCAGGCGGGCCTTCGTCAGTTCGCCATCCTCCGAGATGACCCGGTGCTTATTATAGTAGTTGTGAAAGATTCCCGCCAGATCATTTAAATAAAAGGTCAGCCTGTGCGGTTCCAGGGTCTGCGCGGCACCCTCAACGACCTCGGGAAATCGCGCGATAGCCTTGATCATGGCCATTTCCTCGGGGAGATCGAGCCGTCCCGGATTGCCATCCGCGAAGACGGGGACGGCGTAATTTTTTTCCGCAGCAAGGCTAAAAATGCTGCTGATCCGGGCATGGGCATACTGGACATAAAAAACGGGATTTTCGTTGGATTGTTTCTTCGCCAGCTCAAGATCGAAATCTAGATGACTGTCGGACCGGCGCATGAGGAAATTATACCGGGCGGCATCCTTTCCCACTTCATCCACCACTTCCTTCATGGTCACGAATTCGCCCGACCGCGTCGACATGGCCACGGGGCTGCCGCCGCGCAGGAGATTAACCAATTGCACCAGCACGATTTCCAGGCTTTCCTTGGAATACCCCAGGGCCTGGACCGCCGCCGACAGACGGGGGATGTAACCGTGATGATCGGCGCCCCAGATGTCGATGATCCGCGTGAAGCCGCGCCGATATTTCTTGTGATGATAGGCGATATCGGCAGCGAAATAGGTGGGTTCTCCGTTTTTTCTCACGACGACCCGGTCCTTTTCATCGCCGAAAGCGGTAGTCTTAAACCAGCGGGCCTCGTCCGCCCGGTAGATAAACCCTTTTTCCTCCAGTTCATCGAGCAGCTTAAAGACGGCGTTATCTTTATAGAGTTCCTTCTCGCTGAAATAAACATCAAAAACCACGCCGAAATCCTTAAGATCGGCCTTGATCCCTTCCAGGATGGCCCCGGCCGCATAGGTGGTAAAGTAGGGAACGTCTTTTTCCTCATCTTCAATGGCAACATGCGGATTATTCTGCCTGATTTCCTGGGCAATGGCCTTGATGTATTCCCCCTGGTAACAGTTCGCGGGGAATTCCACCTTTTCACCCAGCAATTCCCGATAACGGAAAAGCACGGACCGGCCCAGATTATACATCTGGTTGCCGGCATCGTTTATGTAATACTCCCGGCTGACGGCATAATGGGCGGCCTCCAGGATATTGGCGATCACGTCCCCCACCACGGCGCCGCGGGCATGGCCGATGTGCAACGGTCCGGTGGGATTGGCACTGACGAATTCCACCTGCACCTTGCGCCCGTCACCCAGTTCATTTTCGCCAAAGCGCTCCCCCTGGTCATCGACCCTGCGGAGGAACCGGCGCCAGACATCATCCTTGATAAAGAAATTAATGAAACCAGGTCCCGCAATCTCGATCTTTTCCAGAATCTGCTCCTGGTCTTTGATCCCAGCCACGAGAATTTCCGCAATCCGGCGGGGATTCATCTTCAACAGGGAGGCTCCGATCATCGCCAAGTTGGAGGCATAATCGCCATGCCCTGCATCCTTGGGCAGCCCCACCTCAACAGCGGGCAGCTCCGCCATGGGGATCGATCCCTGGGCGGCGCTTTCCTGCCAAGCCTTGTTCAATAATGCTGCTAATGCCTTTTTCATATCCCTTGCGGACCGTCCATAAAAAAAGTTGGCCTGAAGCCAACTTTATAATCTACCTAATCCCGATATGCGGGATAAGTATGTTAGCAAAACCTTGATTGCTCCAAAACATGCCGGCCTTCATACCCCGATAAATCAATGAAGTCAAGACCTATTGACGGAAACGGATAGCCACTCTAGGCAACCGCACTGGCAAAGTCGAGCCCTAAAAACTCATGATCAACTGGAAAGCCGCAGGGCGCTAATATGCCTTTTCCGGCGGACCTGAATCCGGATAATTCCAACCAAAACCCCAACGGAAGGGTGTAGGCAGCCACCAAACGCCACCGATGCGAACGCCCAGAAACATAGCCTGACCAACCATGGGATGGCCTTTCTCAGTTACGCACTTTCTCAAGTCTATATCGGCATCCTTTCTTTCCTCACTGGTGCCGCCCACCCAATATGATAAATCGTGCTTTACACAACATTCAAGCCAATCGCCGTCGGGCCAACATGAACAACCGTCGGATTTAAAAGGGTGCGGAGGTAAAGGACCGCCGAGAGCGTTATTGTTATAAACCTGCGCTGCCATTTTGTCGATCTTTGCTGCTTGATTTGCACAACCGGCAGATAAAATTACTAATATAAATGCAAGTACAATACGATATTTACCCATTAAAGATCCCCGCACTTACCGGGTTTATAAGTGGCATAATCCCAGATTTGAGATTTCGCATCTTTATTACTCCGGCAATTAAAAAAAGGCAATGTAATACGGGCAAATCAGCAATCTTTAAACCCTGGTTCCTGCCAAATCCTGGATTCCCACCTTTAGGTCCTGTGCCAAGACTGTGGGCAGGGGATCAAATGTCTTAAAACTTTATGCACCCCCGACACCGTCATCCGAGCCTGCGTTACTTTCCGGCGCTTTCCAGTCGCCAGATTTCGCCTGCGTCGGTGGCGACATAAATCGCGCCGACCGGCCCCAACACAAGCGAACGTATACGCTGCGACGGCAGATTGGCGACAGTGGTTGTTTTGGTCGTCATGCCGGCCGCATCCATCTGCAAAAGCTCGATGCGCGCGCCACGCAGGAATCCGACCGCCAGACGGCCCTCCCAGGCCTTCCAGTGCGGACCTTCCAGAAAGACACACGGCCCCATCCCTTCGGATATGCCGCGGTTGTTCCACGACGGTTTGAGTGCGTTGGGAAACCGGGCCACATCTGTCATGGGCGTCGGTGTGCCGCCGGGCTTGTTGGACGTATAACCGCAATAATTGCTCGCGCAAGACACCCCTTTTGTGGGTGCGGGGTCCCAGCCGCCGTTACCGCCCGCTGCAAGCGGCGTCACTTCATCGTTATGGCCGGGGCCGTGTTCACAGATAAATGGCTGGCCCTTGCCGGGGCGAAATGCAATGCCCTGGACATTGCGATGCCCATAGGTGAAGATTCGCGGATCACCTCCGAATGGGGTGTTGTTGCCATTCGCGGCTTTGCCGTCGCGGTTGATCCGCAATATCTTGCCGCCCAGGCGGGAAAGGTCCTGCGGTAGCGATCCATTGTGGTTGTCGCCGGTGGTTACGTACAGATAGCCGTCAAAGGGGCTGAATCGAATGCGACCGCCGCTGTGCGCGCCCGCGCCACCCCACAGGTTGAAGGATTGCTTAAACGGAATGTCGGTGACGATGTCTTTGCGGTTGGCAACGCCGGTGTAGGATTTATCGACGGTGAGGCGTACGACACAATTGGTTTTGGCCTTGCCTCTATTTGAGGCCATATAAACGTATATGTAGCGGTTTTCGGAAAACGCCGGATCGAGCGCAAGACCCAGCATGCCGCTCTGGCCCTGGCAGAAAAAGTCGCCCGCCTCCAGGGCGGCGCCTGCCGTTCCGAATAAACGCCGGACCGTTCCGTCTGAGGTACGCACGGACAGGCCCCGGCATCTTTCCGTAAACAGCATGGTTCCGTCGGGCGCAAACGCCAGATCCCAGGGATCGCTAAGTCCCGACTTCACCACCCTGTGGTTAACCTGAAGTTCGCTGGCCTCCGCCACGCTGGACTGGACGCGACCGCAATGGACAAAAGCGGCCACGAATAAAACCGTGCATAGCACAGGCAGCGCTCGTGTTGTTTTGCGGTTCATAGACTTCCTCCTTTTAGATATTCAGATATCCTCTGTTTCCTTCGTTCGATTTATAACCAACGGTCATTGCGCGAAGGAGCAACAACTTTCTTCCAGGGAAATCTTCTTTCGCTGCGACTGGCAATAAGCAACTGTGCAGAATCCCCTTCAGCAACGGTGTACCGGTTCCCGATAGCACAACCGTTCAGATCGAGAAGGTCCAAAAGCAATTGCGTGAATTCGCGAAAAATACCTAACTCAAAAAATCCCAGCACGGAGAATATAGAGAAAGATGACGCAGAGATCACCGGCACGGCTGTAAGCCCATCCGGTGCATGACTTGTTCGCTATTTAGTGATCGTGGCCTTTATCGCCTTTAGTTCCTTCACTATTGTGGCCCCCTTTTCCTTTGACGGTAGTGTGTAACCCTTCCACGTAATGTGTAAAAATGACATAGGCTTTGACAAATTCGCGACCGGCCGCCAAGGAATCATCGGCATGCTTTTTAGTCTCGCTGGCATGCTGAAACCGTTCGCGAATACCATTGGCAACTGCTTTCGACAAAACACCGACCAGTTTATCCACTGATCCGCTTTCCAAAGCCTTGTCGGCCATGGCAACAGCCGGGTCTATTGCTGCACCAGGTTTCAAGCCCGTATAGGGTGCGCCCTCGCCAGCCCTATGAATACGAACCAGGGTTTCGAAGAAGTACATATCAGCTAATTCTTTGGCCTCCGCACCTTTGGCGCGAACTGTAAGAGTCTTCTGAAAAGCAACACGTATTTCTTTTTCGTCATCGGCCTGCACCCATTTAAGCAGAGGTGCTATATCGCGCTTTTCAAGAGCTATCCTTGCTGTTTGCACAACCGGACCATCAAGCGTATCGCAGTGCGCAAAGGCATTTTTGCTCCCTACAACGCATAAAAGGCCGATTCCTAAAAAGGCCATGGCAATACTAAAGAAATAGTTTTCTTTCATGATTTTTTCCTCCTTAGATTGCTAGTTTAGTTAGTTATTCCAAAGTTTCTGGATATCTCCGCATCTCAAGAGGTTCTCTTGGCAAGTCACATGGAAGCGGCCCGTTTCTCGCAGTTTATTTCACCCTTCACTCTTCAATGGTGGCAAACCTGAAGTGTGAGGCTCCCCCGAACTGCACACCTTCAGAAGGTTAAGGAAATTCTTGAGGGTCTGGTTCCCTTTCGGACCAAGCATACGGCGCAGACTCTTCTCGTTGAGTTGCAATTCCCTGGCAATGTCGGCTAGGGTTTCGGTGGCATTCAGATAATCGCGCAGCAACGCCTTGCCCGTTTCCATTTCCGAAGGGCTTTGATAAGTTGGGAACCAGTGACTGAGGGAGATCTACTCATGAGGAGACTGCCACGCGCTGAATACCAATGAATTCGTTTGATACGGGTTCCTCAACCTCAAGACAGAGCTGGATAGCTTCTTTCACTCGCCGAAGGCCCCTCTTATGCAGCTGAAAAAAATAATTTCACTTTGCTCTTCGCCCGCTGGGAATGAGCGTTGATTCGGGTTTGCCGCCAATTTCCGTCATCAGCTTTAGGACGATCCTCCCTGGCTCAAAGGTTGAGCCTCCAATGGCGCAGCCCAAGGCGTCGAGGATGCACAGCTTGGCCTGCTCCGTGACATCATGAGGCAAGTAGTCAAAACGGGAAGCAGCCACATACTTTGAAAGAATCTGTGTGGCGTCCACAGCAAAGCTTTTCATCTCTAACCTCTAGGTGCACCGGCATTCATTCTGAGCAAGGCTACAAAGCGCGGCCGACAAATGCCCCGTCGTGGATGGCCTCCGTTATGCCCCCTCTCTCGATACAATCCCCCGCTATGTAGACCTCCGGCACCTTGCCCTTCAGTCGCCGCCGGAGTTCGTGATTCGAATGCCTCTCGGCGAACTTTAGCGCGTCCTCTCCGGACCATCGTCCACGTCCCACCCGACCAGACGACATCTTCTCGTGGATCAGTTCGTTCAAGCTTGTTCTGCGCCCATGCCTGAACTCGGAAAGGATGTCAGTGGCCATTTCGACCAACCTAGACAGCAGGGAATAACTGCTACCTGTGGCGAGCACAACCGCATCCGGTCGAACCTCGTCGATCCAGGAAGAAGTGGCGTTCCTCCCCAATTCAATCCTCGCGCCGCTCTTCGTCACCTGACCGCAGAGGTACCTTATGAATTCCTTGATGGTGTCACGGGGAGGCAGAGCGGAGGCCCGGTACAACTGGCCTCCCAGCCGGCGCCGCCTGTCGCACAGTATCACCTCGTGCCCCCTGAGGGCGGCCACCCTCGCCGCCTCCATACCTGCAGGCCCGCCACCGATCACCAGTACTCTCTTCTTCTTCTGTGCCGGAGCAATGGCATACTCTCGCTCCCTGCCAAGTGCCGGATTTACAGCACAGTGGACCGCCCGCGCTTGTCGTCCACCGCACACATTGCACGCAAGGCAGGGCCGGATATCGTCGAGCTTGCCGGCGGCCACCTTGTTGGCCACCTCCGGATCTGCCCAGAATGCCCTGCCCATTACCACAAGGTCTATCTTGCCCTCTCTCAGCGCCTTCTCACCAGCCTCAGGCGTCATCCTCCCAGTTACCATTACGGGAACCCTAACCACATTCTTGATAGCCTCAGCCAGATACAGCTTGCTGGCGATTGGCTCATTCATGATGACTGAGGGCGTTCTTTTGCCACCCCATTTGCCGCCGGACTTGATGTTGACGGCGCAGCACCCGGCCTCTTCAAGCAGCATCGCCAGTATCTTGGACTCCTCGATCGTTATGCCATCCTTCACGCCGTACTCTATCCCGTTTATCCTCGCCCACAAGGGGTAGTCGGGACCGACGAGTTGGCGGGCTGCGTCAAGGATCTCCAACAGGAACCTTGCCCTGTTCTTCAGGTCTCCACCATACTGGTCACGGCGCTTGTTGAGCGCAGCGGAGAGGAACTGCAGGATCAGGTAGCGACTGCCGCCGTTTATCTCAACGCCGTCGAACCCGGCCTTCTTCGCCCTTTCTGCCCCTTTGGCGAAACGCACGACAAGCTCCTGCACTTCGTTCGTCGTCAATTCCCTGGGAATATCGGTGCGCCAGAGTACAGGAGACGGGCCCACCGGCTGGAAACCAATCTCGGATTTCCTAGCAAAGCTTCCGGCGTGGGCAAGTTGGATCGCCACCTTCGCACCGTGCTTGTGTACACGCTCCACTATTGCACTCAAACCTGGGATGAACTTGTCATGGTCAATGACAATCTTCAGTGGGCCGGTTAACCCTGCTGGGAAATCAATGCACGCATAGCCAACGATGATAAGGCCCACTCCGCCTCTAGCTCTCTCTTCAAAATAGTCAAGCAACTTGTCAGTGACGAAGCCGTCTACGGTCACCAGGCCGGTTGACATCGCTGGTGTCACAATCCGGTTTCTGAGCTTTATCCCGCCCAGCTCAAACGGTTCAAACAACTTTTCGAATGTCATCGGCTTGACTTCCTCTCATTCTTTACCATTTCCTTCATCATGTGCACTGGTCGAGCAGATGCTCAAATGTGTATTGGGGTCAGGTCTTGCCGGGCTGTTGCCCAACGTTAATTTTACCGTCGCCATGGTTTTTAAGCTTAGGTCCCTCAAGTTGTTTGCAAAGAATGCTCATCATGCCCGCGAGATGTCAAAAACAGTATATTTGAGAAGA
>Ga0082335_1000897_pt1 | contig 69004 bp, 54 predicted proteins | sample Subgrocontami58m_FD_72375 | JGI IMG/M metagenome (GOLD analysis project Ga0082335, IMG submission 72375) | Subsurface groundwater microbial communities from S. Glens Falls, New York, USA - GMW37 contaminated, 5.8 m (SPADES assembly) (version 2) ... | reverse complement strand
CCGTGGCCAAGTTGTGCGAGGAACTCACCGCCACGGAAACGAAATTCCCGACCACCGACTTAAGGCTGATTTATCGCCAAGTGGGCTCAATCTAATTCCGGGGGAGATCAGGAGTTCTGAGACTTGACTTCGGATTGAAGAAGGAACCACGAAATACACGAACCACACGAAAAGAATTCCACAGAACTGGACTCGATGATTTTGGATTGAGGAACGAACTCACCAACCAGGCGCACCACCGCCTTTTCAACTGGTTTTCAATGATTCTGCCTCTCCTGGCTGTGATTCTTAATTCCCGGTCGGTTTGAATTTGCGGGATGGCGCTCGAGCACTCATGGAAGTCGATGGCTGCATTCTCGCCGGAAACCTCTCAGATTCTTTGATCACTCAAATGCGAAATTCCATTTGGCTAATTTTTCCCGAGCTCGAAAGCAATCGTTTTGATCTCGTAAGGGTGGAGATCGAATCGAACGGCGTTTTCTTTGACCGAAATTTTCGCGCCGCGATCTTCCAATAGATTCGCTTCGTGCGCCGCGGTTATCTTGGCGTTCAACTTCACTTTCGCTCCCCGAGTCTCTCGTCCGGCAGCTTCATAAACCCGGATGATTGCGGCGTGACCCGGGCCCGGTTTGAAGGCGGTCATGACCACGTTCCCTGGTGAAATATCGAGAAGCCCCCATTTCTTCGGAAGCTTTCCAGCGTGAGACGCGACTTTGCGCACGAACAAGGGGTGATTGAATTCGAGTCCCGCGCGATAAACCGAACCGTCGCGCCAATCGCCCGCATGCGGCGCCAGAGCGTAATCGAACTTCAATCGTTTGCCGAGCTCGAATCCAGTTTCCGAACTCATGCCGGGCTCGTACCCGCCCCCGAAACCGTACGCGCCCAAATTGTGCGACCGCATTAACGAGAGCACGAGGGTTCCTTCCGTTGCCAAATTGCCTGGCAAACCAATATTGAGGAGTGCGACACCGCGCGTGCCATCGGTGTAATCCACCCAATGTTGGGCTGGAAATTCGACGCCTGGAGAGCGCTCGATTGAGCCAAATGGAATTTCCTGAACGCTGCGCCCCTCGTGAATCGAAATCGGAAAGAGCGCCTGATATCGAACGTATTTTTCGTGGTTAACGAGCTCGGTCTGAATGTCGATTCGAGGCAGACCCTGGTAAAGACGAACGCGCGTGGCAAAACTTCCATTCGCGAATGGATGCGCGAGGCTGAACTCGGACAAAACCGGACCGCGCCGGATTGAACCTGGTGTTTTACCCGAGAACTCGCTGCTCAACAGAGCTGTGCCAGCCTTGGGCACCGGTTGCTGGTTTGTCATCGCGATGTAACTCCCCCCATTCAGCCCGCGGTACAGCTCCCACAAATCACCTTTGTCCTGCTCTCGCGAAATGACGTTCCCCGGTCCGCTGAGCACTTCCCACCCGAGCGATTTGTCAAAAAGGCTGGTGATCTCACCGGCAGCGAGGTTGAACCGCAGCTTGTAAAACTCGTTTTCAATGGCATCCCGCGCTCCGGTTTCGATGTGATTCGAGTCCGCTGGAGATTTTTGTGGGATCACATGGTAAACAGCATACCCGAGCGCGGGTACTGCTCGAGCCACAAAGATCAGCCGCGCGCGCTTCAATCCGCCCTCGGCATAATGGTCCGCCCGCAAGACCTCGCATGGAATCGTTTCGCCGCTCGAGTCGACAAGCTTGAACTCTTGAACCCCCGGTTGGGTGATTCCGATCTCGATCTCAGCGACATCGCTGCGCGTCCAGCCAAGCGGGTTGAAAACAGCGATTGGAACTCCATCGCCGCGCGTGTCGATTTGCGCGGCGACACTTTGCCAGCGGCTTTCAATCAGCTCGCGAGCCAGCCGTTCCGAAAAGTCGTAACTGCGAACGGTGTCTTCATAGACCACATCCGTCATCACGCCCGAGGCCAGATCGTGAGTTTGGTTGAACAAGACCGGCTCCCACGCTCGCCACAGCATTTCATCGGTTGGTTGACTCGCTGGATCAAGCCAGGCGACGAGCGCGCCGAGCTTTTCCGCAGTCAGCAAAAGTTGTTCGATCCGCCGGGTGGCCTGCTTGAGCTCGATCCGGCTGCTGTACGTGCCTTGGAAAATCGGATTGAAATCGTTTGTGACAACGGTGTGGTCCGCTCGCCGGCTTACCACCGCGGCGAATTCGCTCGGGACGGAATATCGAATTTTGAACGTCTCGTCCGGGCGTTGGTTGAATTGTCCGATTAACGCGGGGACGTAATCTTCCGGTTCGGAAACGTCCACGCCAGCGAGGCCAACGCGCTCGAATCCGCGCGCATGTTTCGTGAGCGAGTCGAAGCGTTTTCGAAAAAAATTGCTGAACTCAGGGAACTGCCGTGGTGGCCCGTAAAACAATCCATAAAAACCAGGCAACCAAAATGCAGGAATCTCCGTGCCGTCAATGCCGCGCCAGAAGAACTCCGATGGCAGCGCGTTGTGCGGCACGCCGCGGCAAAACCAAAACGAGCTAAAACCTGCTTGCCGGAGAAGCTGCGGCATTTGTGCGTGGTGCCCAAACGTGTCGAGCAACCACGCCACTTTGACATCGACGCCGAGTTGTTCGCGGCAGTAACGCTTTCCATAAATCATCTGGCGCACGAACAACTCGCCGCCCGGCTTGACGTCGTCCGGCATGACGTCCATGCCGCCGACGATTTCGAGCCGGCCTTCTTTGATAAAATTTCGAAAGGCCGCGGCCTCCTCGGGGTACAGTTCGAGGAAAGGTTTGAAATAGGCGACCTGATCGAGCGCGAATTTGTATTCGGGGTGCTCTTGCAACAGTCGGAGCGCCTGCAGAATGTTTGGCAAACCCATGGCCAAGTAATCCTCACGTGTCTTGAACACCGCGCCTTCCCAATGAGTGTGCGGGATGTAATAGAGCGTTTGCTTTTCGGCTGGAGGCGAGGTTTGCGCTCGAAGAGCCGGCGCCATGAGAAACAGCCAAAGTATAATGACGAGCTTCGAATTTCGGATTTGATTGACCGCCTCTTCCCAGTTGCGTCCATTCGCGTCCATTCGCGGTTGCTCTTTTCGAACACGGGAATAACTGATCGGGACCGCCTTCACTTTTTAAAATCCATGATGATGCCGTTTGTTTGCCTGGCCGAGAGCGCGGCGACATGGCCATCCACGAACCCGATGTTTGCTTTTCCCTGGGGATGTTTCGTGCCGTGCTTGTAGCCGACATCGTAATACCCGCTGCCGTCTTTCCCCAACGAAATCACCGCGGGATGATTCAGCTCGTAAGAAATGTCCGACAACAAGTAAGTCGTCGCGGGTTGCGGGACGCTCGTGAAGGTGGCTGTTCGCGGGCTCGTGACCGATGGCGGGAAGCTGGCGAGCGTGAATTGGCTCATGCCGTAACTGATTTTCCAGGGATTGCCCATGCGCGGATAATTCTTGTAGCCGCGCCAGTGATTTTCCTGCATGCGCGTCGGGCAACGGAAAATGTTTTTGGCAAAGTCGCTGTTGGTCGTGGCGGTGCCGGCTTTGAAACTGTTCCGCTGAATATACGTGATGAGCAACGTCTGAAAATTATTCGAGTCGGCGCTGTCGAGGGGAGCGTTGTACCACCAGGCGAAAGGGAAATGATCGCGGTTGTCGTCCATGTACAGAAAGGTGGCGAGGCTGATCTGTTTGACATTACTCTGGCAGGAGGCGGCGCGAGCTTCGTTTTTGGCGCGTGACAAAGCTGGCAAGAGCAAACCCGCCAGAATTGCAATAATCGCGATCACCACCAGCAGTTCGATCAATGTGAAGGCCAAAGGCGGCAGTTCGGAACCTTGGCCAGCGGAAATATTCGTCCCTTGCAACGCCTTGTCCGCCTCGTCCCCTTCACCCTCCGCCATCCTCAAACGAATGTCATGAGCGAACAGGGCGGGCGTCCCACCTGAGACGCCATCTTTGAATGGAGAGCTACGGAGGACGGGTCGGCGGCTACGCCTGCGAAGATGCGTCGTGGTGGTTTTCAAACACGCTCGTTCGATAAGTGAGCTGTGGCGTTGAATCATCCCTTGCGCAACCGGTAGAACTTTGCCTTGCCAGTGGTCGAGGCAGTCACCGTGAACTGATCGCCTTGCGTTTGCGGCACGGAATTGTCTGGCCGCCATTGGCCCGTGACGGTGTCGGCGGATTCGAGCACGAAATCAGCCGCTGCAGCCGGCCAGGAAATGAGCAGGCTTTTGTCAGCTTGAACCGAGATCGCCAGCGGGACTGCGGGTGGCGGAGCCTTAACTTCACCCGGCGCAATTCGAATGTTGTCGAGCAGCAGCGTGTGATCGCCATCGGGCATTCCTTCGAATTTCAAAAGTGCCTCCGGACTTTGAGCGGTGAAGACCAAATACCTTGACATGTAATCGTTGGCGCCGACCGGCTGGACATCCTCCTCGAGCAACGCCTGGTCCGCCACGCTCACGATGTAGTGGGTCGTCCCGCCGCCGCAACAGTTGCGCGCGTTGAAAGAGTAGATCAGCGTATATTTTTTGCCCGCGGTCAGGCCGGAAATGAGCTGGCTCGCGGTGGCTTTGCCCTGCAGAAAGAGGACACGGTCCTGGTCCGGCGCCGCGCCGTTGTCGGTGAAAGGGCCCACGCCCGTGATGTTGATTCCATAACCGCCCGTCAGATCCCAACCCGAAATCAAATTCGGTTGAACATAACCCACTCCCGACGGGCTGCCCGTCGCTTCGAAACTCGGATTTCTCACGACGATTTCGCCCGCGTCGCGCTGAACGATGCTGACGGCATCGAGCAAGACGGTGGCGTCACCCGTTGCTTTCGCGGAAAATTCGAGCAGCCCGGATGATTTGGCCGGGGTGAATTCAACGTTTTGAAAGTTGTAAGAATTCTGATCGCCAACCGCTGTGATGGCGGGAATCGTGACGAGATCTTTGCCGTCGAAGCGCGCGGTCAAGTCAACCGTTCCACCGCAGCAATTGCGCGCGTTGAACTGAAATTGGAGCCAGTAATTCTTGCCCGGCGCCAGACCAGTGATCTGCTGCGACAATGTTTTCGAGCCCTGAATGAACGCGACCTGCTGCCGGTCCGGAATCAAACCATTGTCCTGAAATGGCCCGGCGGCTGTGTTCAGTCCCGTGCCGCCAGTCCACGCCAGGATTTCGCCCGTGCCAATCCCGCCGGGCGCGGGAGAGCTTTCGAAACTTGAATTGCGGACGAACGAACTCACGACATTTACCGTCGCGTCGTCCGCGACCGTGAGACCTGCGCTGTCGACCACATCGATTCGCGCGACGCCGCGTGCGACTGCCTGAACCGTGAACGACTGCACGTTCGTGCCTCCCTTCGTAAAGTGGAGCGAAACCATTCCATTCGTGTCAGCGCCAACGAGCGTCGCAATGGCTTGATTCGGGCTGGCGAAGGTCAGCGTCGCGTCGCGAATGGCGAGCAACTCTGCCGGAACGGTCACTTGAATTGCCTGAGTTTGCCCCGGCCCAATCTCGGCGAGGTTCGGCGACAATCCGAGCGGCGGCAGTGGCTTTTGGCTTTCGCCCAGGAGCGTCACGTCATCGATCAGCAAGGTCTGATCAGCTTTGGTTTGGGCAAAAGTCACCCCCGCGGAAATATCCGTGGCGGTGAAACTCACCGTCTTCGTTTTGTACGGCGCTGCGCCCCCGACCGCGGTGACATCCTCTTCAAAAACAATCTTATCGCCGATCTTGACCTGCAGGTGCGGATTTTTTCCGGTGCTGGCGTTGTACGCGAACGTCAATTGGTATGTTTTTCCGGCGGAAAGATTCGGCACCGTCTGCGCGATCGAACTGTCTCCTTGCAAGAAGGCAACATGGTCCTGGCTAGGCGCGGCCCCATTGTTCGCGAAGCCCGCTCCGGAAACATTCACCCCGAACACCCCGGTTCCGTTCCAGCCCGCCAGGTCTGTCAGAACGCCCGTATCCGCGACGTCGCCGCTGGCCTCGAAGCTCGGGTTCATCACGATGACGTTGCCTTCGTCACGCTGCACGAGAGTAACCGCATCCACCAGGGCGGTGGCGTCTCCCGAGGCGACAGTCTCGAAGGTTAGCGTTCCGGCGTCGGTGTCCGGTTTGAACGAGACGCTGCGAAAATTATACGGCTTGCCGCCGGTGACAGGTTTTACATTGGCGATTTTGTCGAGTTCGACATCGTTGAATTTCGTTTTGAGATCGATGGTCCCACCGCAACAGCCGCGGGCATCGTAAAAGAATTGGATCCAATACTGTTTTCCTGGCGTCAGTCCGGAAAGGTCCTGCGACAATTTTCCGCTTCCTTGCATGAACGCGGCCCGGGTTTGGTCAGGAATCGGAGTGCCACTGTTGTGGAAAGGCCCGCTCGTGTCGTTCACGCCGCTGCCTCCCGCCCACGAATCGATCGGTCCATAATGCGGCCAGGTATCGTTGTAATTGCTCTCGAAGCTCGGATTCAGGATGAACCCCGCCTGCGGTTGTACGATGACGGTTGCCGCTGCCGCGAGCGCCAGCAATCGGCAGAGCGCCGCGAAATTGAATCGCCGTTTTTGGATTGGTCTCGGTTTCATGCGCAAAGAGGTTGGAGTTGTGGCATGGATTAGCCGGGTTCTCTGACAGTGGATGCCTGAATCCTTACCAGCGAGGATTAGAAAAAGCCATCAGGAAAATTAAGAAGCCACAGCCTGAATCAGCCCGCGAATGTAGCCGTACGCAAACGCGAAGGCCTGGCTGCCGCCGGGATCGTCCGGGTGATGCGGAACGTGATCCGGCATGAGCATGTACGGATATCCGACTTCTTTGTAGACACGCATCGCTTGCAGCATATCCACGTCACCTTCGTCCGGATAGACCTCGATGAACCGATCGCGCCGGCCGCGGATATTCCGGAAGTGAACGTTGAATATTTTTTTGCGCGAACCGAAATAACGAATCACCTCGAGAATTTCTTTGCCCGGGTCCTGGAGCATTTCCGAGACGGTCCCTTGGCAAAAATTCAGCCCATGAAACGGACTTTCCTGAATCGAGACAAACTTCTTCAGCCCATCCACAGTGCCCAGCACGGCGTCGACTCCTTGATACCCGGTCACCGGAGGAACGCCCGGGTCGTGCGGATGACACGCGATCCGAACTTTCTGTTCGTTGGCCACGGGAACCACTCGATCCAAGAAATAAGCGATCCGTTCCCAATAAATGTCGCTTGTGACGCGGCCTGCGCGCGTCAGCGGATTGCGCGGCCGTGCTTGCGCAAGGTCCCAGCTGCTGTAGCTGCAGCCGCCGCGCCCGGGCGTTCGACCGGTCCGCAACACGCCGAGAATGCTCATGTTGTATTTGACCGCGGGAATTCCAGCTTGCGCGCAATTGCGGATGACATTCTGAAATCGTTCGATGTCGCGGTCCCGCTCCGGACTTTGGCCGAGCATGATGGCGGGACGGGCCGTGGCATCGATGTGGCTCGAGGCAAGAAATGACGGCATGAGCATATCCACGCTGATATCCCATTTCGCAGCGCGCTCCTTGAGTTGGAGGAGTTGATCGACCGTGGGATAACCGAGTTCCTTGGATTCATCGGGAATGCCGCAGATGTTTTTCACGCCGTGGCGCGCGAAGAATTGCAGCCGTTGATCGGACGTTGGGCCGCTTTGGCAACCGAGCTTCATCAACGCGCGCCCGCCGCTTGGGGACGGCGCCGCGGTTGTTCGAGCGTTCGCGAGCACGGCGCTGGCCGCCGTTGAAACAAGGAAATTTCTGCGATTCATAATGCCTATTCTTTTGAACCGTCCGGCGGACCAGACTTTCGTCGCTGGCCGGTGTAGAAGAAATAAAATGGCGTTCCGGCCAATACCAGAATGGCGCCAAACGCCGAGCGGATCATGGACGATTCGCCTTTCTGGTATTGGCTCACGTCCTGATAGACCGTGAGAGCCAAAAACGCCACCGCGAAAATCGTGAAAATCCACGGGAGCAGCGGATACCCGGGAACGCGATACGGCCGTGGCGTGTCGGGTTCCTTCCGGCGCAGCACGAACACGCCCGCCGCGCCGGCTGCATAAAAAATCCAGGCCACGAAAACGAGCGTATCGGTGATGGTGTCGAACGTGCCGCTGAAGAGCAGCGCGATGCTCCAGGCCGCTTGCAGGACGAGCGAGGCCGCAGGCGTGTGAAACCTCGGATGAGCCACCCCGAGCAACTTTGGGAAAACATTCCTGCGCGCCATCGAAAAATAGATTCGAGCGGCCGAGAGAATGTTGCTGTTGGCCGCGCCGAACGTTGAAATCATCACCGCAGCTGCGATCCATTTACCCGCCCCGCGATAGCATCGATCGGCCACATCCGCGGCGACCAATTTGGATGAGGCCATGACATCGATGGGAAGAACGTAGGCGTAGGCGAGGTTGGCCAGCAAATAAATGGCGATGACAATGCCGGTGCCGAGCACCAATCCCCACGGGAGGTTTCGCTGCGGGTTTTTGATTTCGCCTGCGATGTAGGTCACGTCGTTCCAGCCGTCGTACGCCCAGAACGCCCCTTGTAACGCGGCTGCCAGTCCCGCCCAAAGCGCGAGCCCGTGCAAATTAAAATGCGCTGATGGAGTGGCGAGGTTGGCGGCGGCGCCCGCGCCGGGCGCGAGGAAAGCCAGTCCAACGATCGCGCCGATGGCTGCCATCTTCGCAATCGCGAACACGTTCTGGACGACGCTGCCGAACTTCACGCCCAAATAATTAATCACAGTCAGGACAACGATCAGGGTCGCGGCCACTCCTTTGACGCCGATATCAGCGAGCGGGGCAATGCCGCCGATGCCAGGAAGATGAATCGTCCAGTGGCTGAGGCTGGCCGAGAGTTCCGGAAGATGAACGAGATGGCCGGTGCTTTCGGCGAACACATACGACAAGCTCGCGATCGCCCCGCACTTCACCACCGCGAACATGGCCCAGCCATAAAGAAACGCCACGAACCGCCCGTACATCCGATCGAAGAAAACGTACTGGCCGCCTGCTTCCGGGATCATCGCGGCGATCTCGGCGTTGACGAGCGCGCCAGTCATCGTGATCAACCCTGCCACGAGCCAGACCGCGAACAGCAACTCCGGCGAGCCGATTTGCGCGGCCATTGTTCCCGGCTTGCGAAAAATCCCGGAACCGATAATGGCGCCAACCACGAACAGCGTTGTCGAATATCGGCCGAGGGTTGGGATCAGGCCGGCATTGGTCCGGAGAATTTCCGCTTCGAGAGAAGGATTGCTGCTGGCGGGAACGCGGGCCATAAGATCAGCCGCACTCGGACCATGAGCGTGTCGGAACGCCGGGTTCACCCCGCTTCGATATACTTGGCGAGAAGAGCGTCGAAACGGCCTGCCAGCCGTCCACCCTTATAGTTCTCCGCAGTAGTCCGCCCGCTGGAAAGCAGCGTGAGAGACCCGACATCTTTGCCGAGCCGCGAGCCTTCCATTCGCGTGCTACGGAGGACGGGCGCTCCGGAATGCAACCTTCACGGAAAGGCTGCATAGTCTTGCAACCACCCATTGCAACCATGAACCCACTCTTGCTCATGCTCTCGCTCTTGATCCTGCTCTTGTTTCTCCGAATCCATCGATCAAGAGCAAGATCGTGATCAAGAGCAAGAGAGGAGCTGTGCCTTGGTGTGCTTTCACCGGTTCATGCCTACACGCATCGCGATCATGAATGTTCGTAAGGCGGACAGGCTGTCCGCGCTCCGGAATGCACCGGTTCATGGAGAAGCTTCCATGCTCCTGCAAATCTCCTACGGCAGTGGCTTTGCCTGGCGTTGGACTTTCGAATGCCGGCGCCCATAGCAAAAATAAATGACTAACCCGATGGCCATCCAAACGATGAGACGCGCCCAGGTGTCCGGCGGCAAACCGTACATCAGCCAAAAGCAGAACAGCACCCCGAGCGGCGACACCAGCCAGAATGCCGGCGTCCGGAAGGGCCGAGGGATTTCCGGATCGGTAAACCGTAGCACGAACACGCCGGCGCAAACGATGGCGAAGGCCAGGAGCGTTCCGATCGAGACGAGTTCGCCCAAAAGGCCGATCGGGAATAACCCCGCGATCAACATCGCCGCGATGCCAGTGAGCACTTGGGCGACCCAGGGCGTCCGATATTTTGGATGAACCGTGCTGAACACCGGCGGCAAGAGGCCGTCCTTTGACATCGAATAAAAAATGCGCGGCTGACCGAGCATCATCACGAGAATCACCGAAGAAAGACCTGCGATCGCGCCGATCTTGATGATTGGCCGCAGCCAGCCAACCCCGACGGAATTAATGGCCACGGCCATCGGATCGGGAACGTTCAATTCGGTGTATCTCACGATTCCCGTGATCACAAGCGACACGACGATGTAAAGGACCGTGCAGATCGCCAGCGACCCGAGGATCCCGATCGGCATGTCGCGTTGCGGGTTCTTCGCTTCCTGCGCCGCGGTCGAAACCGCATCGAACCCGATGTAAGCAAAGAAAATCACGCCCGCGCCGCGCAGCACACCGCCCCAGCCGAATTGGCCAGGGCCCGTGGCGGGAGGCAGAAACGGTTCCCAATTGTGTCGGTTGATATAAGCGACCCCGACCGCAATGAACGCAAAAATCACGGTCATTTTGATCGCGACGATGATGTTGTTGAACGTGGCCGTTTCTTTAATTCCCAGCACGAGCAGAATTGTGATCAGACCGACAATGATCATAGCCGGAACGTTGAGGACCGCCCCGGTGTTGACCCAGCCTTCCGTAAACAACCGCCAAATATTCCAGCCTGCATCCATGGGAGCTTTGTGATCGTAGGGAGCAGAGGTGAAGGCTGGGGGAATAGTGATACCGAGATCTTTCAAAAACGAGATGACGTAGCCCGACCAGCCGACGGCGACCGTGCCCGCCGCGAACAAATACTCGAGGATCAAATCCCAACCGATGATCCAGGCGATCAGCTCGCCGAGCGTCGCGTAACCGTAGGTGTAGGCCGAGCCCGAGATTGGAATCATCGAGGAAAACTCAGCGTAACAAAGTCCCGCGAACGCGCAGGCTGTTCCTGCCAAAATGAACGACAGAACAATGGCTGGACCGGCGTATTTCGCGGCGGCTTGGCCAGTCAGCACGAAAATGCCGGCGCCGATAATCGCCCCGATGCCGAGCAACGTCAGGTTGAGGGGGCCGAGCGCCCGGTGCAACCGCTGGTCCGTCGCAACTTCTTGCTGCAGGCTCGCCACAGTTTTCCGTCGAAAAAGATTCATCAATGCCTCCGGATTCGGCCGTTATTGTTTCTGGTGCGCTTCGGGCACACAGGTCTCGAACTAAAATGCAGCCATGGCGTGGGTCAGGTCGCGTGTGCCGCGCCCGGTTTAATGGCCCATCGACCATCCGTCAAGAAAACATGGATAATGAGGCGGAATGACGAATGACGAATGAACGAATGACGAAATAAACTCCGAATGACCAACTCAGTCCGCCAAAATTCGAAATCCGAAGTTCGAGACTCGAAACAAATTCGAAGGAGGAAAACTCAAAAGCTCAAAACGGAAAGGGTCTCCAGGTCTCCGATTGCGCTTAGAGTGCTTCGGGCTTTGGAGGTGTTTGTGTCATTAATTCGTCATTCTGTCATTCGTCATTCGTCATTCGTCATTCGTCATTCCTCCCGGCCGCGACCTTTTTCCACAGGACGTAAACCGGCACGCCGGCCAGGACGATCAATAGCCCTGGCCACGTGTTTGGGCGCGTTTTGGACGAGATTAACAAGTCAAGCGCGATCAACGATGCAAGCACGATGTATAAGGCCGGCAAGACCGGATAACCAAATGCGCGATACGGCCGTTCCGCGTCGGGCCGCTTTTTTCGGAGCACAAAAATCCCGGCCATGGTGAGCACATAAAAAATCAGCACGGCGAAAATGACGTAGTCGAGCAGATCGCTGTACGTCCCCGAAATCGTCAGCAAACATCCCCAAATGCATTGCAGAATCAAACCGGTTTGCGGAACACCGCGCCTGTTTAACTTTCCCACGCCCGCGAAAAACAATCCGTCCTGCGCCATCGCATAAAAAACGCGCGCGCCAGCCAGGACCAATCCGTTGATGCAGCCGAACGTGGAAATCATGATGAGCAGCGCCATGCCCGTGGCTGCTCTTGGCCCGAACACAAATTCGGCCGCAGCGGTGGCCACCCGGTCGGACTTGGCGTATTGAATGCCGCGTTCGACGATGGTCGCGCCCGTGGGTGAACCGTGCAGCGGCAAGGTCGTGAGGTAAGCGACATTCGCCAAGAAATATAAAATGCAGACCAGGCCGACCCCGAGCACAAGGCTGAGCGGCAAGTTCCGTCGAGGGTCTTTCACTTCGCCGGCGGTGAAGGTGATGTTGTTCCAGGCATCGCTGGCAAACAACGAACCGACCATGGTCGAGCCAAACGCGACGAGCAGCATCAGCCCGGAAAGGGGAACGGCAGCGGCCGGGTTCGCTGGGTCGGCGGCGGTGCTGGCTTCCCAGAGATGATGAAAGTTGGCCTGAACTGCGGCGGCATTCGTGCCAAGCGCGAGGCCGAGAATAATCAGCCCGAGGAGCGCCGCAATTTTCGTGACGGTAAAAACATTCTGGACCAGCTTGCCTGTTTTTAATCCGGTGCTGTTGGACCAGGTTAACAGAACGAGCACAGCGATGGCGACGAGCCGAGTTGGAGTCAAGGCGAACCGGCCGAATTGAAAATAAGTTTTCGTTTCTGAAATCGCCGGAACGAGCACACCCAGGAATCTCGCGAAGGCCACGGCCACGGCCGCAATCGTGCCGGTTTGGATCACAAGAAACATCGTCCATCCAAAAAGGAACCCCCAGAGCGGCCCGTACGCTTCGCGAAGATAAACATATTGGCCGCCAGCGTGGGGCATCATGGCGGCCAATTCCCCATAGCTTAACGCCGCAATCAGTGTCAGCCCTCCGGCGAGAACCCAGGAGAGCAGCAGCCAGCCGGTCGATCCGACTTGCCGCGACATGTCAGCCGAGACAATGAAAATGCCGGAGCCAATCATGGAACCGGCCACAATCATCGTGGCATCGAGCAGGCCCAGACCGCGCACGAACCCGGAACCTTCGGGAGCTGGCATTTCTTCAGAGTGGGGCATGGGATTTAAATTAATTTATCGCATGGAGCTGGTGTCGGAAATTTCCAAGCTCCGAAACCAAGCCGGGGGGCACTTCACCCTATTGTTGCATAAAAGTTGCCTGACCCCTCACCTTTGATTCCTCTCCCCGTGCTGTGAATCGCAAAATTTGCACCAGCACGGGGAGAGGATACAGGAGAGGGGCAATGCTCATTCAAAATGAACGATGCAACGGTACGGTAATGCTGCATTTTCTGTAATGAGCATGCGCCTCTCCCATGCATCCGAGCTGGTTTTCATGCAACATTGGGGTTCATTTTAGGACGACGCCACCTTGGTCGGCTTGCGATTCCAGGAAAATTGAAACCCGAGCCCCGTCACCAACAGCACGACGAACAACAGGTTTTGCGCGAGCGGCGCGTGCGTGGCGGCTTGGGCCAGCAACAGCGCGCCCAGGATTGAGGAGAGGCAGATTAAGGCCCAGCCAAAAAGAAATTGAACGAGCACCGCGCCAAAAATTCCGCCCGCCAAAAAAACGATCCATCCGCCGGCATCCAAAGCGGAGGGATCGGCAAAAAACAACGTGGTGGCGATGTACGCGCCGGCCACAAATCCGGCCAGTGAAATCGCGATGCGCTGGACGAACAAGCAGGCAAGCGCTCCCGCCAGGGCAAAGCCAAGGGCAATGAGCAGAACGGGCCAGTTGTTCGGCTGGCCCCAAATGTAAGTTGCCGTCCAGAGCCCCGCGATTAAGCCGGCGGCGCTGATTAACAGCCAATACACTTTGCGGCCGAACAGGAGGAGAATTGCGCCAATGGCGGCTTGCCAACCGGCGGTGAAGTAAAAATCGGGTTGAGCGATCGTCATGTCAACGCGCTCGCGCACTTCGCGGCGAGCGGGCACTGCGGCCAGAGTAAGAGGATTGCGTTCCCTCGTCAATTGCGCGTGCTTGCATTCGACCATCACTCGGATGTAATTCAACTTCGCCATTGAGCTCCGCGACAAAAGAACCGGCTCCGGACAAGCATTCGGAGCCACAACCGCAAACACGCATGAAACGACGCCAGTTTTTCAAACAGACCCTCACCGCCACCGCGTTGGCCACGTTGCCATCGATCCACGCCGCCGACCCGTCCCGCCCGCGACAGAATCGCGAGTTGTACGAGCTGAGGATTTATACATTTCAATCCAACCAAACGACCGCGAAGCTTGACGGCTATCTCAAAGACGCGCTGATTCCCGCGCTCGAACGGCTGCACCTCGGGCCGGTCGGCGTCTTCACGCCGGCCGATACGGTCCCATCACCCATTGTCTACGTGCTGATTCCTTTCCCGAATCTGGAAAGTTTCGCGTCGCTGCATCTCCGGTTGGAGGCCGATCCAAACTATGCCCAAGCCGCGCGCGACTTCCTGACTGCGCCAAAAAGCCAGCCTGCTTACGACCGCTTCGAGAGCTGGCTGATGGCCGCGTTCGCGGGAATGCCGAAATTGGAAGCGCCGGCTTATCGGAAAGAGCCGGAGCGAATTTATGAACTGCGCACGTACGAAAGCCCGAACGAAGACAAAGCGAAAAAGAAGATCGAGATGTTCAACAAGGGCGAGATTGGAATCATGAAGCGGCTGAAGATGGGCCCGGTCTTCTATGGAGAAAAACTCGTCGGCCCCCGCATGCCGAACCTAACGTACATGCTGTCGGCGGAAAGCCGTGACGCGCATAAAACTCATTGGAAAGGGTTCGGACCCGACCCGGAATGGGCGAAGATCAAGGACCTGCCCGAGTACGCTGACACCGTTTCAAAAATCACCAGCATCTATTTGAAGCCGGCCGAGTATTCCCAGCTGTAACGCTGCGGAAGCCTGTTTGTTTTAGGAGCGCGGACAGCTTGTCCGCGCCCGATTCGTGCGCGGCCATGGTCCCGGAGCATGTTTGCGAAAGGGGCAAACTTCTCATGAAACTCATTCTTCTGCTCGGGCTGGTCTTCGTCACATTAACGGCGGTCGCGATCGATCGCCCCGCCCGGCCAAACTTCGTTGTCATTTTCACAGACGACCAAGGCTATCAGGACGTTGGTTGCTTCGGCTCGCCCAACATTAAAACCCCAAACCTCGATCGCATGGCCGCGCAAGGCATGCGGCTGACTGACTTTTATGTAGGCCAGGGAGTTTGTTCCGCCTCGCGCGCCGCTTTACTGACTGGCTGTTATCCAAATCGCGTCGGGATTTTAGGGGCGCTGGGTCCCGACTCGAAAATTGGCATTAGCCCTGATGAATGGACCATCGCTCAATTGCTCAAAATGCGCGGCTACGCCACCGCCATTTTCGGCAAATGGCATTTGGGCGATCGGCCGGAATTTTTGCCGACCCGGCACGGGTTCGATGAATACTTCGGGTTGCCCTATTCGAACGATATGTGGCCGCGTCATCCGACCACGAAGTTTCCGGATTTGCCGCTGTTCGAAGGCGAGAAAGTGATCGCCAAAAATCCGGACCAGCATCTTTTGACGACGTGGTACACCGAACATGCGGTCCAATTCATCGAGCGCCACAAGGACAAGCCATTCTTTCTCTACGTGGCGCATAACATGCCGCACGTGCCGTTGCACGTGTCCGAAAAATTCCGAGGCAAATCCCCACGCGGCCTTTACGGCGACGTCATCATGGAAATCGACTGGTCCGTCGGCCAAATTTTGGAAGCGCTGAAGAAAAATGGAATCGATGAGAAAACGTTCGTCATCTTCACCGCTGATAATGGCCCTTGGCTTGTCTATGGCGATCACGCCGGCTCCGCACTCCCGTTTCGGGAAGGAAAGTTTACCAGCTTCGACGGCGGTGTGCGCGAAGCGTGCATTGTACGCTGGCCAAAACACATTCCCGCCGGGCGGGTTTCTCACGAGATGGTCTGGAGCATGGATTTGCTCCCGACGTTTGCGCTTTTAGCGGGGGCGCCGCTGCCGCCAACTAGAATTGATGGAAAGAACGTTTGGCCGCTGCTTTCCGGGGGCCGATCCGCCAAATCGCCGCACACCGCCTATTTTTACTTTTGGAATCGCCAATTGCAGGCCGTCCGCAGCGGCAGATGGAAGCTGCACTTCCCGCACGAATATCAAACAGTCGCGACGCCTGGCCATGGTGGTCACCCTGGCAAATACGAGCAGAAAAAAATTGGCCTGGCCTTGTTCGACATCGAGAACGATCCCGGCGAGGAGAAAAATATTATCGGCGAGCACCTGGAAACTGCCGCGTTGCTCGGTGCGCTCGCGGAGAAGGCGCGCCAGGATCTAGGTGATTCGCTCACGCATCGCCAAGGCGCAAACGTCCGCGAACCCGGCCGGGTCATGGGCAGGTGAGTGTTCACCCACAGATTCAAAGGATCTGTGGTCGGCCTGAATTCGTGGGGAGTTCCTCTGGAATATGGCGGTTGAAACGTCGTCAGGGTGGCGAGGTTCATCCCGCAGATTCAGAGCGGACGGGGATTGGAAGAAAGAGAATTTGGTTGGCCCGAAAACCCCGTGCGGCAACGCACTGTGGGTCGCATCTGGACTTGTGACATCGTTTCAACCTCAACCCGTTTCACGTGCGCTGCGGTCTTGCCCTTGGGCACGCATGACTCGCTGCCTGCCGCGAGGGAAGTTCACCAATTGTCAATATTCGAGATCTGACCCCGAGGCAGGCTCAGGATTTCGGAGGGGGAACGGAGCACGCGTGCCAAGCGACGCGGAGTCGACGCGCCCAAGCTGGCCAGCGAACTCCGCGGCGATCTCGACTGGATCGTGATGAAGTGCATCGAAAAAGATCGCGCGCGGCGCTACGACACCGCTCATGGGCTGGCGCGGGACATCGAACGGTTTTTGAAGAACGAACCGGTGACGGCGTGCCCGCCGCGCGCGGGGTACCGGCTGCAAAAGTTCATTCGCCGAAATAGACTGATGGCAGCCCTGGCAAGCGTTGCTGCCGTGCTTCTGGCACTGGGGACCCTGGTGAGCAGTTGGGAGGTCGTTCGAGCCAAGGAGGCGGCGGCGGAACAGAGGCGGCTGCGCCTGGCGGCGCAAACAGCGCAGGCAAGCGAAGCGAAAGAACGACGAGCGGCTGTGGCACTCGCGTATGCTTCCGATGTTAACCTGGCCCAGCATGCGGTTAAGGAAAAGAACTTGGGCAGGGCTTTGGAATTGTTGAACCGGCACGGGCCCCAGCACGGCCAGCTCGATTCTCCTGGTTGGGAGTGGCGCTACCTTTGGCAGGAGTGCCAGAGCGACGCCCTCGACAATCTTTGTCAAAGGACGAATGTCATACGATCCCTGGCCACGTCGCAGGATGGGAGATGGCTGGCGGTCGTGGAGTTCGATGGAGCTGTCTCGATTTGGGATTTGCGCAGTCGGCGGGAGGTGGCGCTTCCTTCGGCGGGAAACTCTCCTGGTTTCGCCGCCTTCGCGCCTGGACAGGATCTTCTCGCACTTTCGACAGCGATGGGAAAGCCGCCCAACTACAACAAGGTCGTCGTGCTCCTTTGTGACGTTTCGACAGGCCAACTGCGCCGCACGCTGTCACTCGACGACTGGTGTTATGGTTTGGCGTTTTCCAAAGACGGGCAACGTTTGGCTACGGCGACGCTGGGTCCGGAAGGACGCATTGCCATCTGGGACATAGCCAGCGGCAGGCCTCTGGCAAGTTACTCCGCCCCCACGTTAACGTTCAGGTCCTCCGGGCCAACGCTCGCAGTGACGGCGGATCTCACCAAGGCGGCTTACCAAGCCTCGGATCCGCGCAAGATTAGCCTCCTGGATTTAGAAATTGGCAACGAGTCTTGGACGATTGAAGCTGGGCTTGCTGGCTTCGCCAGGCCACGGGAGAAATGGTCTTTTGGGTGGGTTCGAAGCCGATCTGATCGGCTCTTCATCGGGTGTTGGGGCGCCAGCGCGATTCGGCAATGGGATGTCGGAACTGGGATCGAGATGCCAAGCTGGGCTCGCCCGGCAAGCGCCCGGTGCGGTGACATTTCACCTTCAGGGCGGCTCTGCCTCACATTTGGCTGGGACACTAAGCCCGCCTTAAGGGACCTTAACAGCGGACAGGACTTCAATGCCGACCTGCAAATTACAGACCCCTTAGACGTAGCTTTCTCGCCTGATGGGAAGTGGGTCGCAGCGGTCAGCATGCGCGGGTTGCCTGGTGATCTATCCAGTTATGTGAGGGTATGGGACGCTTCGACGTTCCGGGAGGTCGCTTCCTTCACGGCCGCCGGAATCTCGATCACGTTTTCGCCGGACAGCAGTCGATTGGCCGTAGGGGCGTGGGGGCGGCCCGAGGCCATCAAGCTCTGGAACACGCAAACCTGGCAGGAAATTCTAACATTAGAGGGCTCGCCAGGTAATGTCGCTGTGTCCGTGGCCTTTTCTCCCGATGGCAACCTTATCGGCGCGAGGGACACTACGCTCGGAGTTGTTCATCTCTGGCGAGCGCCTGCATGGTCCGAAATAGCGGCTGCCGAGAAAGCGAAAACGCAGTGACATGGCCTAATGGGCGGTTAAACCGAGCCTTGGCCTGAGAGCGTAAATGCGGCTGCGCGACGATCTCCCGGATCATTTGAAATTTTCCTGAGCCGATTTGTCTTCGAAAGGCGCTTTATGAAGTGAATCAAATGATCGGTTTATTTTACTTATGAACACTTGCATTAAGAACGGCGCTCGGAGCTCAAAGCCAGGGCTGTTGGGCGTCCTGCTCATCTGTCTGGCGTCGGAGGAAGCGTCGCCGGCGCTCCAGGCCAAAGATATCCGAGTGCCTTCGGGTTTTATTGCCACCATTCAACAAGGGGTCGATGTCGCCAAGCCCGGCGATACCGTGATCGTCCTTCCCGGAACATACAGCGGAGTGTATGTGGGGCCCGATAAAAGCGGGTTAAAGATTCTGGCGGCCGGGGCGCCTGGCGCCGTGCGAATCGTGGCCGGGTCGGCCACTGGGTTTCTCATCCTGGGGGCGGACAATGTCAGAATCCAGGGATTCGATATTTCGGGAGTTACGGATGGGATTACCGCGTCGGCGCCTCGGGTGAGCATTGTAGGCAATCGGATCGGGAATGTGGGTCATGCGATCACGCTTGCCTCCTGGTTCGTTCCATGCGTCGATGCCGAGGTGAGTGGCAATGCTATTTACGGGACTGTTACCGGGGCGATCGAGGTCGGGGGAGTCCGCGCGCACGTGCATGACAATGTCATGCCCGATACAACGGTGGTGACGGGAGCGGGAATCTCGTTGCGCCCGCCTTCCAGCGAGTGCGAAGTGGACCATAACATTTTGAACTGAGTTTCGCCGTTCGGCATCATCGTGCAGAATTGTGGTCCCTCCGCCGGGCGCCATCTACACCATAACCAAGCCAACAATCATGCGACTACGGATATCAGCACCGGGATCTTTTTGGACCACTCTGGCGGATGTGATTTGGATCACAATGTTTGCAATGGCAACCTCGGCACCGGCATATACCTCGGCGCGGCGCCGAATTGTTCGGTCGAGCACAACGAAGCCAACAACAATGGCTTGCCGCACTCTTATAATGCGGGCATCGGATTGGATATGTCGCCGGATTGCAAGGTGGCTCACAATGTCGCCAATGGGAACAGAATGTTCGGCATCGCCGTGGCCCGGAGTTGCGGAACTGTCTTCAACCAAAATTCGGCATACGGAAACGAGGCTTACGATCTCTTCGCTCCAGATTGGTATCCGGACACAGCGCCCCCCTCCTGCAACTCTTATCGTGACAATCGCGGCGCCACAGCGTTGCCCTCGCTTGAATTTTGGGATGTGAAGTAGTCCGCGAGAAAGGCTAACCATGGATGATATTACCGCACTGTTGAACACGGGCGCCAAAGAGGATTCGACCTCTGCGAGGGAACTTTTGCCACTGGTTTACGAAGAACTGCGGAAATTGGCCGGTGCGAAGATGGCCGGCGAAGCGACCGGCCAGACCCTACAGCCCACAGCGTTGGTCCACGAAGCCTGGTTGCGGCTGTCGCGGCAGGAGAATCGTCGATGGAACGATCGGCGTCACTTTTTCGCCGCGGCCGCCGAGGCGATGCGCCGCATCCTGGTCGATAATGCCAGACGCAAACGCCGCATCCGGCATGGTGGCGGACGAGTGCGTGTGGAACTGCCGGACATCGCCGAGATCAGAGAATGCAGTGAGGACCAGCTTCTGGCCGTGAATGAAGCTTTGGATCATTTCGCGAGGCGTGATTCCGAGAAAGCTGAGCTGGTAAAATTGCGGTATTTCGTAGGCATGAGCCTTGAACAGGCAGCCGAGGCTTTGGGATTTTCCGAAGCCACCGCAAAACGCCATTGGGCCTACGCCCGCGCCTGGTTGGGGCGTGAAATTAATCGCGATGGCGAGTGAACTGCGCCGCCGCCGCCGCCTGGATCAACATCAATCCATTAAGTCTTCTCCGCTTGGCGCAATTTACTCGGTTTCTTAGTCGGACACCGAATTGAGTTTGGCCAACGCAGCACTTCATCGTTTAATTTCCACGCCATGCGCGGCGGAATCAGCGGAACGGGGTCGGCCTTCTGTCACCGAAACGCACGACGAGATCTTCTTCATAGGAGATTGTAGCCTCGCGGCCGAAAGCTCGAATTTCAAGGGCTTCGCTATTCGGGGTATTACAAATGTTTCTTGGGATACCTACACGTCGATGCTATATGATGACGATGGCTACACGCCTTCAGGTATAGCCCAGGATACAGGGGATGTCTCTAGGATCACGCTTCCGTCGTCAAATGCCTCCGGCGGGTCCATGGCTGGGAAACATTTCCGTGGACCACGATTACAGTGCAATGGGATAGCTCCGCACAGAAGTGGGTAGCTCACTATTAAGATCAGCGGCTGTGCGTTGACCTGAAGCTTAAATCGCGCAAGGTCGCGCAATTATGCGGGCAGAGGCGCGCCTCTGCCGTTCTTAAACCATGAAAACGCTGCGCCGCCCCAGTGGGTTTACGCTCGTCGAACGTGGGTGGCTAAAGGGAACAGAACCTCTCCGATCTGGAACGACTGCATCTTCACCAACAGCACAGCCCGTCATGGGCGCTGTCTCCAACAATGGATGAGCGACGCTGCGCGAAAATCTCGCCGGTTTCGCCTCCAGCTTCCCGTACGCACGCATGCGGAAGCAATGCGAACCGCCGGCTTTAGCCCTGCGTCTGCCAGCTAAAAAAGCAAAGCCCTCAGCAACCGAAGGAAAGCGGATCTAATGTGGATTGGCGTTAGTAACCGTCCTTATGAGAGCTCATTGGGCCTGCTCAGCTTCCCTAAGGCGCCGTGCGTCCTTTTTGTTCTCCCTTCCTGGCAAACATAATTCGGCGGTTGGCGATGCCCGCTTCCGATTTCAACCCACCGTGCCCTTCAAATTTGTATGCGCTGGCTGAAAATACCTCCGCAAATCGTCCGCCTGCTTCTTGTGACGTTCGTCATTGTGTCGTGTTACCTGATTCTCCGGCAGATTCTGACTCCGGTCTCGTTCGGGGCCTTCGGCTGGTACCGCGCGCAAGCATTGGAGGAAATCTCCGCGCGCACGCCGGTGTTCGCAGGGAGGCAGGAGTGCGACCAATGCCACGCGGAGATCCTTCAAACCCAAGCCAAGTTCGCGCACAAGACACTTGGGTGTGAAACCTGCCACTGGGTGGGCCAGCCGCACGTCGAGGACCCGGATGTAAAAACCGCGAAACTCACGGATCATACCTGCCTGCGTTGTCATGAACAGCAAGCCGGCCGGCCAGCCTGGTTTAAGCAAATCACCTCCAAAAAACATTACGCAGAGGATCGGTGCACCGAGTGCCACGATGGGCACAAGCCGGACGAAAAATGAAAAATCAACTTAACCGTCGCGGTCTGTTGGGCTGCATCGGCGGGACTGTCGCCACCATCCTGGCCTGCTCCACGCTGAGAAAAACCAAAGCGGCAGTCCAAAAGTTTTTTATCTCCAGGCAAGGCCCCAAAGGCTACGACCCAACTCAGCATCGATGGATGGTCGCTCTCGATATCGAACGATGCATTGGCTGCGGTTTGTGCGTTCAGGCGTGCAAGACCGAAAATCACGTGCCGAACAGCCCCTCCTGTTTCCGGACCTGGGTCGAGCGCTACATTATCAAGAAGCCTAAACTCGCCTCGGGCGAAACGCGCGGTGAAACAGTAGTCGATTCGCCCAACGGCGGCATGGATGGTTTTCATGCGCCGCTCATACCAAAGGAAGAGATCCTCAACGCCTTTTTCGTCCCGAAGATGTGCAATTTGTGCGAGCATTCGCCCTGCTCGCAGGTCTGTCCGGTGGGGGCCACGTTCGATGCTCCCGATGGCGTCGTGCTGGTCGATCCGAATTACTGCATCGGTTGCGGCTTTTGCGTTCAAGCCTGTCCTTACGGCTGCCGGTTTCTGAATCCAACAACAAAGACCGCTGACAAGTGTTCGCTTTGCTACCATCGAATCACTCGCGGACTGAAGCCGGCCTGCGTCGAAATCTGCCCGACGCAAGCGCGCCTTTTTGGCGATCTTAAAAACCTCAAGCAGGACGATCCGATCCAGAAATTCTTTGAATCGGGCAAAGCGCACGCCAGCTTGAAGCCGCATCTCGGCACAGGTCCGCGCGTGATCTATGCCAGTCTCGACAAGGAGGTGCGGTAGTATGGACACTATTCTGACCAATGACTTGACCGTCGCGATCACTCACATCGACGGTTTTATTTACCCGAACGAGACGCACCTCCTCTGGAGCTTATTGATCGTTATTTACCCGTACATTACCGGGCTGGTCGCAGGCGCATTTATCATGGCATCACTCGTGCGGGTGTTTAACGTCCAATCCCTCGAGCCGGTTTATCGGCTTTCCCTGCTAACGTCACTGGCTTTTCTGCTCTGTGCGCCGCTGCCGTTGCTCTTCCATTTGGGACATCCGGAGCGCTGTTTTGAAATCATGATGACGCCGCATCTCACTTCGCCGATGGCTATGTTCGGTTTTGTGTACGCCTGGTATCTCATGGCCGTGCTGCTGCTCGAACTCTGGTTTGATTACCGGAGAGATTTTGTGGAATGGGGCAAGACCGAACCTGGGATTCGTGGCCTGATCTACCGGTTGTTGACGCTGGGCGTGCAGGACCTATCCGCTCCCGCGCTTGGGTTGGATGCGCGCATGGGCAAGATTATCTCCGTGGTCGGGATTCCTTCAGCCTTTCTTCTGCACGGGTATGTTGGGTTCATTTTTGGATCGATCAAAGCAAACCCATGGTGGGGCAACGTTCTCATGCCCATCATATTCATCTTTTCGGCCATCGTTTCGGGCATGGCGCTGTGCGTTTTCATCTACATGTTTCTTTGCTGGGCGCGCCGGTTCGCCATCAAGATGAACTGCCTGGATGTGATGGCGAAATTCCTATTTTACGCGCTGGTGGTGGACGCCTCGATCGAGGCGCTCGATTGGATGCATCGCCTCTATGCTGCGGAGGAAGAAATTCATGTCTTGAAATCATTGGCCAAGGGAAAACTGTTTTACACCTTGTTGATTGGACAGGCCTGCCTCGGGACTTTCGTGCCGTTGTTCTTGCTCGGTACCATTCAACTCTTGCTCAAGAAAATTCCCGAGCAGATTCGTCGGCGCGCCTACATGGTCTCGAGCATTTTCATTTTGATCGGGGTTCTCGCGATGCGCTGGAATGTGGTCATTGGCGGACAACTTTTCTCGAAGAGCTTGCGCGGATTTACGACCTATAAACTGGAGCTGGCGGGCCAGGAAGGCTGGCTTCTTTCTCTGATACTGATGCTATTGCCGTTCGCGATTCTCGGAGTGTTCGTGCGCTTATTCTTGCCCAGAAACCGTTTGATTGCGGCAACTGCCTGATCGTCAAAAGAACAAACCTGTCGAAATGGGGGATGGAGGAGGAGATGTATGAGCAATGAGATTCAGAGCGCGCCGAGCCCGCCGTCCAAGAGCTCCCGTTTCATGCTGAACTGGAGCACGCTGGCCGGTTGGGTCGTTACGTTTGCAGGTCTGTTCGCGTTTTTGCTGCTGTTATCGCTCGACTTCTTCGTTAGCAAAAAGAGCCCTTATCTTGGGATTTTAACCTATCTGGTTTCGCCGTTGATTATCACCGGAGGCCTTCTTTTGGTTCTCCTCGGATGGATTCTGTACCGTCACAAACGGGCCCTGGCCAGCGCCGGCGCCTTTCCCTTCCTGCCAGCGATCGATCTGTCGCGGCCGCGCGATGTGCGTCTCTTGAGTGTCTTCGCTCTGTTTGCCCTGGTTCTTTTCCTGTTTGTGTCAATGGGCAGCTACGAGGCGTATCACGTCACCAAATCGGTCCAGTTCTGCGGGCAAACGTGCCATCAGGAGATGGCGCCGCAATACGTCGCGTATCAGCACTCGCCCCATGCGCGCGTCGAGTGCACCGCTTGTCACATCGGGAGTGACGCGGTCAGTTTCGTCAAAGCGAAATTCAACGGTCTGGGGCAAGTGTATACGACTCTGGCAGGAAACGTCGCAAAGCCGATCGAAGGCCACGGGAAAATTCAAATCAACCAAAAGACGTGCGAACAATGCCACTGGCCGGAGCGATTTGTCGGAAACTTGCAGCGTTCCTACATGCATTACCTGGACGACGAGACCAATTCATTTTATGGCGTGAAGCTCCTCCTCAAGGTCGGCGGGGGCGATCCGACCCACGGCCCGCTCAGTGGAATCCATTGGCATATGAATCTGAAGAATAAGGTGGAATACATCGCCAGCGATCCGCTGAAACAAAAGGTCCCCTGGGTGCGCCTGACGGAAACCAACGGCGTTGTCACTGAGTTTGCCCTGGCTGACTTTAAGGAGAATCCAAGCCGCTCTACGATTCACACCATGGATTGCATGGATTGCCACAATCGTCCGGCTCATCACTTCCGAACTCCCAATGACGCGGTGGATCTTGCCATCTCGCTCGGAAAACTTAGCACGAACTTGCCGGCGATTAAGCGCAACTCGGTGCTTGCTCTGACCGGCAGTTATGCGACCACAGAAGAAGCGTTGACGCGCATTGAAGGCTCTTTGCGCGCGGCTTATCCAAGCCGCCCCGAACTACAAAGCACGATTCGAGAAGTGCAATCGATTTATCAGACATGTCTTTTTCCTGAAATGCGAACTGATTGGCGGACTCACGCGAACAATATCGGCCACAAAGACTGGCCAGGCTGCTTCCGGTGCCATGACAACAAACATGTGAGCGCGGACGGCAAACGAACCATCAATGGGCAGGACTGCAATTCCTGCCACCTCATTCTGTCAGAAGGAAGCGGCGCCGCCTTCGAACAATCCGATCTTTCCGGCCGCGAATTCAAACACCCTGAAGAAGGCTGGAAAGATCTCCGTTGTCACGATTGCCATAACGGTTCGATGGAAAAGTAACCTCCATTCAATCCCTGAGTAGGCAAGCCCCGATCCTTCCACAATTCATTCCGCGGCCAGCGCGCTAAAAAAAGCAGCGTTATCACAGCACTCCAGTTTGATCTTCTTTTTGTGACCAGCGGTGCTATGGTCGCCGGTTGGTTAGCGCGCGTTGCCGATCCCTTTTTCCGCCGAAGCAGGAAAGCCCAGCATGAAAGCATCCGCGTGGCAGCGACGAACACGGGCGTTCGTTGCAATCTGAGCAGCGGCGCCACGGTGGCTTGTTCAACGTGGTTTTTTGCGATGGACATGTCGAATCGATGCCGGCGAAAAAGTTATTCGCAATAAATCCTCTGGCGCTTCGACGTTGGAACAACGACAACCAACCGCACGAAAATTTCAGGCATTATTGGTAGCCGGCGGATCGAGTGCCGCCTCTCCAGCCTTAATGCCGAACCGTTCCAAAAATGCTTTCCGCGGCGCCTGAATCGAGATTCGTTTCCGTAAGAACGGATCGAAATAGGTCAACTCGACCGCTCGCAGTCCCAGCGGAAACGGGTCCCGTTTTCGGGCCGCAGAGTCAGGTTGCCCCGCGTCCGGACCGTAAAGATCGTCGCCGACCACCGGATGTCCGGCATCCAGCAGGTGGACCCGGATCTGATGCGTCCTGCCAGTGTACGGCTCCGCTTCAATCAGCGATCGATTGCCCAAACTCGTGATCAGGCGAAAAACGGTTTCCGCTTCTTTGCCCTTTCTTTCGTCGATGATGATTCGCCCGATTTTTTGCGGATCGGGCGCGAGCCGGGCCCGGCATCTCCATTCTTTTTGTCGCGGCACGCCATAAACCACGGCCAGGTATTTCTTTTCCATCTGCCGCGATTCAAACAGATCGCCGTACGTGTTCACCGCGCCCGAGCTTTTAGCCAACAACAAAACACCGGTGGTGTCGGCATCGAGTCGGTGAACGTTTTTCAGAAATTTCAAATTCCGCGATTTCGCCCAGAAATCCCCGGCAGCAATGGACGAACTGATGGCGGCCTGCAGATTTCGTTTGGTTTGCTGCCAATTGAACGGAACGAGCAGCCAGCCCGCGGGCTTATCGATGGCGACCACGGAGCGATCTTCGTAAAGGATGGGAATCCGGATGATTTCCCGGCCGGTATCGAGTTCGATGAATTGCGGGCGTGCCACAACGCAGAAGATAAGCCGATGACCTCGCATTGGAAGCGAGTTTTCGGGTCAAAGTTGCCGGCCATCATCCCGGCTCGCCAGCTGCCTCACCCCATGTCGATGGGCAGGCGCACATTTGGTGGGGCGAGCGTGCCCGCGAGCCGCGCCCGCGGCTGGTTCATCGCTCGTGCAGCGCTTTTTCCAGCCGATCCGCGTCAGCATGCCCGCGATAAATCAGAATCGAGTAGCGAAACGTTCGGCTTTCCGCGGCGGGAATGGACCAGTCGCCCAACATCGAAATGTTCGGGTTGATCAACCCTTGTTCGTCCACACGCCAACCGGAAGGATAATTGGCATTGTCCGGGCGATCGAAAATCGCGGCGCCGAAAATCTCATCGCCGAACGGCCGTTCGACCGTGCACCAACGGGCTCGCTGTTGCTCGCAAGCGCGGCCCCGCTGGCCTTGCGAGTTCAAATGGGTCTGCTGCGGATCCGTTTTATCCCACGGCATCCGGACGGATAAACCGCCTACGAAAAATTTTCCGAAATGGAGCGGCCCACGAACTGGGCGTATCCGAAATCCAAAATCAATCCAGTACGCCTCCGTTGAATGGGGAGCATGAACTGTGATCGTTTGCTCCTCTTCCGCGACCACGTCGCCTTTTGGATCGATCCATTCGCTTAGAGAAGTCCACCCCGCGCGCGCCTCATTGTTCGTGGCAGTCAACACCCGAACCAGCCGTTGCTTTCCTTCATCTTCCTTCCAGTAGTTGAAACCGTTCACGCGATGAAATCCGGTAAAAATTCCGTGCTGCCATGGATGATCCGCTGGTTTGTCTTCAGTCAGAATGAAACGGCCGCTGGCATCGCGCACCGGGTGTAAATAGGGTCTTTCGCCACGGGCCAGGACGGCATGCACCAATTCAAACGAAGTTCGGCCGGGCCGCTCTACTCGAATGGAGATGTTGGCATCGGTCTGAAAAACCTTGAGGCGCATTTCCTGGGCTGCTGAATTCGACATTCTCGAGAGGAGGAGAAGCGCAATCGCTAAAAGTAACTTGAGGGGGTTCGCTGTCATCATGGTTCAGAGCGCATTTTCAAAAGGTGAATTTGCGGCCACGCGCTCAGGCGGCATAGTGCTTGGCCACTTTGTGAATCGCTTCCGCCACGTTGCTGATGTAATCGTCCGTCATCCGCTCGTGCAGTGTCAAACGCACCCCGGTTTGCAGGATTGCTTCGACTTCGGGCGTTTGATGCCGGGAATAGTCCATCGCCGTCAAGCCCAGTTCCTTGATCGGCCAGCGTCCGGCGAAGAAACCATGTTTTTGAAAGACAGGATTCTGATGCAGCGGAACCGGAATGTAACCAGCGGAAGCGGGCACGCCTTCGGCTGCCAATGCTTTCACGAACTCCGCGCGATCGCAGCGAAAGGCGCCCGGGTCGATCCGAAACATATAAAACCAATAACCGCAGCGGTCCTGCGGATGGACTTCGTGAGGCCGAACTCCGCGCAAGCCGGAGATTTGTTTTGTGAGCGCATTGCCGAGTTTCGCGCGGGAGCTAATGATGCCTTCCAAGCGATTTAATTGAGCGGCTGCCACAGCGGCTTGCGGTTCACTCATGCGATAATTGGTGGCAAATGATTCCCAGAGTCCGCCTTTGAGCCGGTCGAAACCTTTGTCGCCGAACTCGATGAACAAAGAAGTCTGCGGCCCCTTCCAATAAAAGAGCGAATCCTGCGCGAGCATGGCGTTGAGCCGCTCGCGTTCCGGATCGCCCCAACGGACTGGAAGCTGCGGCGTCGCTTTCACAGCTTTTTCCCCGCCGTGAAGTGCGAGTTCGGACTTAGCGCGGTGTGGTTGATTTTCCGCGGCATCAACCACCCCGGCCAACAGCACTCCGGAAGACGCGGCTAAAAAATCTCGGCGCGAAACAGAGTGAGGTTGGGACATGCGGTGATTGTTCGCGCCTGAAATGAATCATGACAAGAAGGAAGAATGAGTGTTTGCAGCCGCCGAGGTAACGAGCGTTTGGGACTTGATGAATGGCAATGGTCCGCCTCCTCACGTCGGCGGCTACGAATCCCGGATGCGTTGCTTTGGCGGATGAGGCCTTGCAAATGAAATTCGCTCGACGCTTGTCGATTGTGAGTCCTCTTGCTACAGACGAACGCACGATTATGAAATTGAACTTGAACCGGAATTTTGGCCGCGCGCTTCCAGGAACGCTTCTGCTGATCCTGTTTTTCTGTTTTGCCGCGCGCAGTTCCGCCGGAAGCGATCATCCAGTGTGGGACCTCGCCGCTTTGGGGCAGCCGCCGAAATGGACCCGTCTCGATCGCCCCAAGTCCGAAGGATTGCAAGCGGTGCTTTACGACGGACTCCCTTTTCGCGGCAAGCCGACACGTGTCTTCGCTTGGCTTGGCATCCCGAAGACCGAACCGGGCCGCAAAGTTCCTGCCATGGTTCTGGTGCATGGCGGAGGTGGAACCGCCTTCGAGGAGTGGGTCCGGCTTTGGGTGGATCGCGGTTATGCCGCGATTGCGATGGACACGTGCGGGTGCCTTCCGGTCGGCTCGTACGGAAAATGGATTCGCCACGAGCAGGGAGGTCCCCCCGGTTGGGGCGGATGGGATCAGATCGATTGGCCGCGTGCCGATCAATGGACGTTTCATGCCGTGGCCGACGCGATTCTCGCGCATTCGCTGCTCCGTTCGTTGCCGGAAGTGGATGCGGATCGGACCGGCGTTACGGGAATCTCGTGGGGCGGTTATCTTACCTGCATTTTGGCCGGCGTTGACCCGCGCTTCAAACTCGCTGTGCCCGTTTATGGCTGCGGGTTCACGGATGAAAATGGCTTTGCGAAAAGCGTGCAGAATCTCGGGCCGGATCGCGCCGGTCGCTGGATGGAATGGTGGGATCCTTCAATTTATTTGGGTGACGCCGCCATGCCGATCTTGTGGGTGAACGGGAGCAACGATTTCGCTTACACGATGAATGCTTACCAAAAGTCGTATCGGCTGCCACACGGTCCGCGAACGGTGTGCCTGCGGCTGAGAATGCCGCACGGCCACGGCGGCGCGGGGGAAAAACCAGAAGAGATTCGGGTATTCGTGGATGCTCTGCTGAAGGGCGGAGTTCCGTTATTGAAAGTGACTGGGCAAGGCCGGGACGGAACAAAAGCCTGGGCGACGTTTGAAAGCAAAACGCCGATTGCGAAAGCGGAGTTGAATGTCACGAAAGATCTCGGCCGCTGGCAGGACCGGAAATGGGAAGCGATCCCCGCGCGAATCACTTCTGAAAATCGCGTCGAAGCGGAGCTGCCCGCCGGGACAACCGTTTATTACATCAACCTATTCGATTCGAGAGACTGCGTGGTCAGCACCGAACACGAGGAACTCGGCAGATGAAACAGATTGCCTGTTGGGGTGTGCTCATCCTCTTGGGCGGCCTCAGATTTTCCGCAGCCGCGGAAATCGAGATCCAACCGGACGAGGAATTTATCGGACCGTTCGCAAGTTGGCGCGATCTTCGGCGGGATTATGGGGCGGTGGGAGATGGCAAAGCCGATGACACCGCGGCCTGGCAACGAGCGTTGGATGAATTGACGAAACATCAAGCCGCGTGCGTTCTTTACGTTCCGGCCGGAACATATCGGTTGACCAAGACAATTCAAACCATCCGCAAAGCCCACACCGACTGCCAAGGCGTGGCCGTGATTGGCGAGGATCCTGCCTCGACAATCTTGCTTTGGGATGGGCCCGAGGGCGGAACGATGTTCCACTGGGATGCTTGGTATTCGAAAATCTCCCGCCTGACATTCGATGGCAGACGCCGAGCAGCGATTGCGCTTCTGTACGGTCCGGCCTTTTCAACTTACAACGAGACGAGCGATCTGATCTTCAAGGACGCGAAATCAGGATTGGTTTTCGGCGAACCGCAGACCAACGGCCAGGCTGAGAATGAAGTGTTGCGTTGCCAATTCATTCGCTGCGACACCGGCCTGCAGACGGTGAATTGGAACTCGATGGACATTTGGGTTTGGTACTGCCGGTTCGAGGATTGCGGTCGCGGCGTGTACAACGTCATGGGCAATTGGCATGTTTGGGAAAGCTTGTTTCTGCGATCGCGCATTGCGGATCTCAGCACGATCAATCTCATGGCCTTTTCGGTCGTCAACAACACGAGCGTCGGTTCGCGAAGATTCTTCGATTTTTCGACCGGCCACACGTGGGGTTCGCCCGTGAGCCTCACTGGCAACCGGGTGCTCGATCCGACTGGCGATTGGGCCGTCATTCTCGATAATGCCGGACCCTATCTGGTCGCCGACAATATTCTGCGGCTCTCGAATGCCACGCGCGGAATTCGAATGACCTGGGCGGATCAGACTCTCGTTGGGAACGTCTACACGAAGACCAATGCCGTCGAAGAACGTGGCCGGTTCCGGCGAATCGAGGAAAAGATCGTGAACCCTGCGGAGGTTTCGATAATGTTGCCGGCCTTGCCGCCCACGCCTCGGCGCGCACAGCGGAAAATTTTTGAAGTCGCCGCGAATGCGAGCGCTGCCGCTATCCAAGCCGCGATTGATGAAGCCTCCAAACTCTCGGGCCAGCGTCCGGTGGTTCATTTGCCCATGGGCAATTATCAGATCGACCGAACGCTCGTTGTTCCTCCAGGTTGCGATGTGCAATTAATCGGGGATGGCGCGGGCGAAACCGCAACGCGGCTGAATTGGGCCGGGCCGCCGGATGCTGTCATGATTCGTTTGCAAGCGCCGGCCCGTTCCACGTTGCGGGACTTTTTTCTTAATGCCGGGCCGGGGCGCGCCCTGCTCGTCGAGGGCGCGGATCAATCCGGCGGCAGAGTGTTTGCCGATCAGTTGAACGCAAATGGCCCCTCTTCAAAACGAGCGGATGGCAGCGCCTCGGTGCGAATCGCTGGGTTGAGGCAAACAGATGTGCTATTGCGCGCGTTGCAAGGCAGCGGCAACTCAGGGCGGTGGGTCGAAGTGATCGGCGCTGGCGAAGGCAAGCCCGCCGAAAACCAAATTAATGTTTTCACCGGCGCGACCGGTTCGGCCGCGGGGCAATATGATGTTCGGGGCGGTGGCTGCTTGGTTGTGCGCGGCGTATACCACGAGCGGAGCAGCGAAGCACTCAGCGGACTGCATTTGCGACAGGCTGGAACGCTCTCCATCGATGCGACGCGATTTTCTTACGCGACCTCACGCAGCGCGCCGACTATCGCGGCGGATGATTTTCGCGGCTTGTTTACACTCGCGACCTGCATCCTCATGCCGGTCGAAACGAAAGAAAGTTGCCGTTTTGAAATCCGCGGCGACGGGAGCCGCGCGAGCGTGCTGGCGTTGAACAACCAGTTTTGGATTCAAGTTCCAACCGTGGCTGATGATGTTTGGCAAAACAAAGCGACGCCGCCCGCCGCCGGCGGACTTATCGGGTGCAACATCAACACGAACGTGAAAGAGGCCGCGCCAAAAGGATTCGCCTTCCTGGAAAACATTGGCGAGCACGCCGACCCGGCGAAATCAAAATCCGGCTCGGGCCCGCTCGAAAACCGCGGAAGAGTGAATGACGAAACCATCTTGCGGCATTTAGCGCCTCTCCGCTCAGCCCGGGTCTGGGAACCGACCCGAACGCCGGTTGGGCTAACTGACCTTCGTGTTTATCGCGTGATGGCGAGCGGGAGTGGAGAAGCTGTGGTCGAAGTCCGTTGAAGATTCTCGCGGTGCAAGGCGCGCCCTTTCTCGTTGGGATCCAGGAATCCACCGCTGACCAACTCAGCCTCCCCCAAAGGGATGCACGCCAAATCCTGATGCAGGTGCGTCAGAGTTTTGGCAGACCAAATCCCGATGCAGGTGCGTCATAGTTTTGGCAGACCAAATCCTGATGCAGGTGCGTCAGAGTTTTGGCAGACCAAATCCTGACGCAGGTGCGTCATAGTTTTGGCAGACCAAATCCTGATGCAGGTGCGTCAGAGTTTTGGCACGCCAAATCTGGGTGTGGATGCCAGGACGGACGGCTTACTGTTTTTGCAACAGTCCCTCGGCCGCGCCGGTCAGTAGGGCAGCCTGGATCAGTGGGTCCGTCTCGTCTTGCGGAAGCACGACTGTCTGGCCGCGTTGGTTCGCAGCGGCTGTTATTCTTCTCAGGCCCTCCGCCTTCGCTTCCGCATTTTTAATTTTACCCAGTGTTTGAAGCGCGGCTGTTGGATCGCCATGCGTCGCTTGCGCCAGGGCGATTTCGATCCAGGCCGGATTTGCCTGGGCGACGTTCTTGAGTTCGGCGGTAGTTTTGAAGGCGGCGTCGAGTTGGTTGTTCTGAGCGAGGGTCGCGGCAACACGTGCCAGCGCCATGTCTCCGAACATACCCTGCAAGTTTTTGGCGGTCGCAATCGCTCCAATCGCATCGCCCGCCTGAGCTCGTTCCACCGCGATCTCCACGAGGAGTGACTGTTTGTTCGGATTGTTCATCGCCTGTGCAACATCGGCGGCCTCGGCAAAGCTCTTGATGGCTCCCGGCGCTTGCCCGGTTTTTATTTGGGCGACCCCAATCAGACGCAGAGCGACGGCTTTTGCCCAAGCGGCGCTGGTCCACATGTGGTCGGTTTTCGGAATCTCAATGGCGCGCGCATTTCTCAACGCTGCCTCGAATTCACCGGCCTCCGCTTGTTTGATCGCGAGTTGTTGCAACACAAAAGCCGCCGGTTTGACGGAATTCTTTTTCAAAATTTCGGTGGCCCCTTTGAGATCGCCCGCTTCGATCCGACCGCAGCATCTCTTTCCGTTGTTGAACGATCGACGTATCCAGCGGTTGTTCTGTTCGCTCGATTTTTGCTTGAATGGACTGAGCTCCCTCGAGATTGCCTTGCTTCGCTCTCGCTTTGGCGAGCTCAAACCAGGACATCAATATCGAATCGGATCTGCCGAGTTCGATCGTTTTCGCGGCGTCGTTGAGAGCGCCTTTCTGAATCTGCTTTCGCGCGATGATTATGTAGGCCTGCGATTGATACTCCCGATCCTTGATTGTCGCAGCGGTTTCGAGGGCATCGGCGAAGTGTCCAAGGTTAGCCTGAGCGACAGCGATTTCGCGCAATTCGACCGCGGGCATCCAACTGGCCGGGCCAGCTGCGGCAATCAGAGACGCGGAAGCCTTGAGCGTCTGGGCTGCGTCCGCCGGACTCATCATTTTGGCTTCAGCTTGGGCGATTTCGCGCAAGGTGGCTGCGGTGGTGATGTCCGATTTGGCTGTGGTCTGCACTGTTTCTTTGACGGTTTCCAGGATTTGCTTGGCCAACGCGGGTTCCTCCGGATGGGCGGCTTCGGCAATCTGCAGAGCCCAGAGTGCGGCGGTGCGGTCGCGGATCTTTTTGTTCATACAGAAGAGCACTGCCGCCAGGAAAGCTTCGCATGTAAGGAGTTTTTGCATACGGCACCTCTTAGCATTGAACCGAAGCTGGCGCGCAATTGATAAATTCGGAAACCGCATCCAGCGGTTCAATGTTCGGCCTGTTTTCTCCTGTTGAAAAACAAACGCCTTGCACGCCGCGTTGAAAGTTGGATTTCTTCAATCGAACGGTCGCTTGCGTCTGAGCAGGTTGAAAAAAAGTGATTTTGCTGTTACCGATGACAAGCCCAATCGCGTCTTGTGAGCTGAGCTGAGATTTGTCCTCTGCGGTTAATATGCCTGTGAAACCTTCCCAATCTGTTCTGACGAAGCGCTGGTTAATCGCGCTCACGATGGCGGCGCTGTCAGCAGAGGTGGCTGCGGGCGCTGGAACATCGACCAACCAAGCGCCAGCGAAAGCGGAACAATCACCCAGCGTCGCTGGGGGAACGGAGCTGAGCCAGGCGAGTCACTCGACTGGAGAAACGCTTCACGCGAAACCGGAAGTCATTACCAACCTCGTTTGGCCAGCGCCTAAGCCAGCGACGATCAAACGGGAGGATTTGCCGCTTGCTTTCACCCGGATCGCTCCTGGGTCAGTCGACGAGCTCAAGACATTTGAGAAGCACATCGAGAAATTAGTAAGCCGGATTTCGGGCGCGGTTGTGGCCGTTCAAGTGGGCCGGGCGACTGGCAGCGGTGTGGTCATTTCCGAGGACGGTCTGGTTCTGAGCGCAGCGCATGTTTGCCGGCAGCCGAATCGGGAAGTTATTTTTACTTTTGCCAGTGGCAAAACCGCGCGCGGCAGAACGCTCGGGACGAATCACGACGTGGACGCCGGGCTGATGAAAATCAGCGCTCAAGGCAAGTGGCCGCACGTCGAAATCGGGGACCTGCAAGGCGCTCGGACAGGCGATTGGGTTTTGGGCTTGGGCCATCCGGGAGGCTTTGAACCGGATCGAGCGGTGGTCGTGCGATTGGGGCGGCTGATTCGGATTGGCGGCGCCTCTTTGCAAACGGATTGCACGCTGTTGGGCGGAGATTCGGGCGGCCCGCTGTTCGACATGTATGGACGCGTGATCGGGATTCACAGCAAGATTGGCGATTCGACCTCCGCAAATTTTCATGTATCGATTCAAGCGTATCTCGACAATTGGGAACGGCTGGCCAAAGCCGAAAATTGGGGCGAGGACCGGGAGGCACGGAGATCGCGGAGATGAGCGACGCTGGCAGGTAACCTTTCGCGGAGAATTCTAAATGCGCTTTTTTAAATTCGTGACAGCCGGAACGGCCGCGCTGCTGGCGCTGGTTTGCTCCACGCAGGCGCTGTTCGGGCAAGCGCCGAATGTCCGGCGCCCGCGCTTGCCGCCGGACTTCTACAAGAATGGGAGCCTCACGTTGCGCGCGTTTGCCGGGATTACGGAAAGAGTTCGTCCATCGGTAGTGGAAATTCAGGAGGCAGGGAAAACCATTGCGCTTGGAACGGTGATTGAGGCGAATGGATTGATCCTGACGAAAGCGAGCGAAGTGGAAAAACGAAAACTGAGTTGCAAATTCGTGGGCGGCAAAGAAGCCGCGGCTGAGTTAATCGCGACGGACGAGGAGAACGACCTGGCGTTGTTGAAGACAGGGGCAACCGGCTTGAAACCGTGCGCATGGGCAATCGAGAAGCCGGTGCCCGGGCAATGGGCGATCACGGTCGGAACCGAAATGGCGCCGGAAGCGGTTGGGGTGGTCAGCGCTGCGCCGCGGAAAATTCAGCCGAAACGCGCGATGATTGGCGTGCAGTTGGACTTTGGGGGCTCGATCGCGAAGATCGGACGGATCATTGCCGGGCTTGGAGCGGAGAAGGCAGGGCTCAAAGCAGGCGATATTATTCTGTCGGTGAACGAAAAGCCGGTCAGGACGGGGGAAGATCTGATTAAAAAGTTGGAAGGATTTCGCGAGGGCGAAACGGTGACCCTGCGGATTCAGCGGAAGGAAGAGCAATTCGAGGCCAGCATGCCGTTGATGGTTCCCAAAAGTGAGGGCCGGCCGATCGACCGCCAGGAACGGCTGAACCGGTTGGGCGGCGAGTTAAGCGAGCGCGCGGCAGGATTCAAAATGGCGTTGCAGCATGACACTGTTTTGCAGCCGTGGCAGTGCGGCGGGCCTTTGGTGAACTTGGATGGCAAAGTGATTGGATTGAACATCGCCCGGGCCGGGAGGGTGGCGTCGTATGCGCTGACTGCGGATTTGGTTCAGGAGCTCGCCGGAAAATTAAAAGAGCAGGCGGAGAAGGCTGGGAAGTTGAACATCAATTAGGCAAAGCCCTTCGCTATTTCAAAAATTCTGGCAGGTACGCGGGCCGTTCGCTCGCGTCGATTTTTTGTGAGGGTTGTTCGCGCGCGCGGTTCTGCTGCAGCGAAACGTAGGAACCCTTCATGAGCCGGTCTTCCTTGCCTTCCCCAGCTTCGATGATAATCGCGGAAGACTTCAGCAGGTTCTTTGTTTTGGCATTGATGCTGAAGCAGCGGCTTTGGCACAGGCCGCATCCGACGCATTTATCAGGCTGAACCTGCGGAGCGAGGTAACCTTCCGGTTTTTGCGCAGCGGAGTTGTCGTTGCCCGGGTGAACGCGGATGAATTCAATCGCGTGGTACCCGGCCGCGGCGCATTCATCGACGCAGAGCTGGCAAGCTTCTTGGCCGGCCCACGGCAGGCAAGTTTTTTGGTTCACCACCGCGAGCCCCATGCGCGCGGCTTTTTTTTCTTCGAGGGGGAGGGCGCGGATTGCGCCGGTGGGACAGGCTTGTCCACAGGCATTGCAGCTGGGTTCGCAACCGGCCCAATCGGCCGCCACTTGCGGCGTCCAGAGTCCTTCGAATCCCTGCTGGAACCCGAGCGGCTGAAGGACGCTATTCGGACAGACCTTGAAGCATTCGCCGCAGCGGATGCACATCTCGAGGAATTCTTTTTCGGGCACGCTGCCAGGCGGCCGGACGGGCTGCTGTTTATTTTTGTCGGACAAGCCTGCGCCCCATGTCTTGATCGCCAGCGCGGAACTGATTCCGCCTGCCAACGCGGCGCAGGAACCGAGGGCAGCGGACAGAAACCCACGCCGGCCGATTGGTGTTTCGCCGGTGGGCGGATCATTTTCGAGCTTGAGCGAAAAGCGATTGGTGCGTTCCACGAATTTGATCGAGTGAGTTGGGCAAACCCCGCCGCACGTTTGACAGAGGGTGCAGTCGCTGACGCGGGTGGTGAAATCGGGTTTGATGGCGTCAAAAGGGCAGATCTGAACACACTTGTTGCAGTGAATGCACGAGTCTTCGACTTTTCGTTCGGTCACGCGAAACAAGTTTCCCAAAGAGAAAACGGCGCCGCTCGGGCAAACATATTTGCACCAGAACCGCGGCCGGAGAAATCCCAGCGCCAAAACTGCGGCGAACAGCAGGATCGAAAAAACCTGTCCGGGGTGGATTGGCGGGACTTGATGCCATCCGCGGCTGAAACCGAGCTGAAGCGGCGCGATGATGAACAGGAAACCGCGCGTGATGATCGGAATGGCAGAGACGAAACCGGACAGCAAAACGCCGCACAGACCAGCCACCAGAACGGCCAGCAACAAGAAATATTTGAGATGAACCCACCAGCCGTTTTCCGCGACGCGGAATTTTTTGATTCGGTTTCCGAGGGCCCAATCAAATAAATCAATCAGCGTTCCGAGCGGGCAGAGGTACCCGCAAAATCCGCGGGGCACAAAAACAGAAAGTCCAAGGATGAGCGCGGCGCTTGCGAGCGACCAAACCCAGCTTTTCGAAGCAATCGCGGTGGAAATGCTGACGAGAGGATCGATGAGAAGAAAACTCTCGACCGGGACTTTGTCGCGGGAAGCGAAGGAGTCCGCGTAATCGGAAGGCCATTCCGCCGGCGAACGGAGGCTAACGGTCCAAGGGCCCGTGCTGAGGGAAAGCTTTTCGAGCGCGTCAGAGGTCAAACGCTTTTCCGGAGCGAGGGTCAGTTCGATAGGACGATTCGGCTGTGAATTTGCGCGCTGCGGGGGAGCAGGGGTTGTGGCCGGGGAAATCCGGCGAACGGTAAAGATTCCCAGGTAAACCGCTGGTTGGCCAGCCGCGCTCTCATCGGAAAGGTGAACCCTGGCGCCGTCATGAAGACGCCCGAGCAGGAGATTTTCGGAATGGAGTTGGACGATTCCGTTGGCCGCATTGATATCGATGGGAATCCAGCCGCGCCAGACTGGCGGGGGCGGCGTGTGGTACGGCCAGCAGCAGTAAAAAAAGAGGAAGACAAATGCGATGAAACAGATTGTTTGAATCGCGCGGCGGAGTGGTGAGGAAACCCACGTTGGCCCGAGTTTTTTCAACCAGACTCTGAAGCGGCCCGGTTTTCGAGTGGCGGGATTGGAGAGCCACGCCGCGGGAAGCGGGTTTCGAATCCAGGAAGGCAATCTCGGCGGGCGAGGCGGCGTTCCAGGTTTGGGCTTCGTTAGCGCCGGGAGAAAATGATCTAAGCGCATCGAGAAAGGGTCGAGGGGTCGAGGGTCGAGAGTCGAGAGTCGAGAGTCGAGAGTCGAGGGTTAAGGTGATGGGCTTTTGGGCTTTGTCTGTGGGGCGTTCATTCCTTCGGCCAGCGCTTTTGCCGAGGCCCGGATCACGGCTTCGGAAGTGATGGTGGCCCCACTGACGGCATCGACGTCTTTGACAGTTTGTTTTGAGACAATCCGCTGGATCGTCTGGTCGACCGCGTGAAAATATTGGCGGTCGCTTAATTGAGTCACCTCGATGGACTCGAGTCGGCCGGCTTTAATGACAGCGTTTACTTTGATGTCGCCGTAATAGCCGAGGCTTCTGCCTGCGTAGGCGCCATCGGGAATTCGGCTCACGTCGATCGTGTCGAACAGTCGAATGATTTCGATCGTTTCGCGCGCGCGTTCCTGGTCTTTCTTTATTTGCTGTGCTTTTTCTCCCGCGGCAGATAACTCGAGGACCTTTTGGTAATAATCGATCGCTCGAGAAAAATCGCGATTGGCCCGGCAAACGTCGCCTTGCGCGAGGAAAACCTCGTTGGGTGGAACGCCCTGTTTGAGCGCGAGTTCAGCAAGACGCAAGGCCTTGTCTGGTTGTTTTAAAGCGCCCCAAGCCCGGATGACGGGAAGGGTGACGGGCAAGCGATGGAGAAGGCCGGCTGCGAGTTCCGTGTTTCCCAGGGCGGCGTAACACTCGGCCAGACAGGCGGGGCTGGCGGTGTGAATGAATCGAGCGTCGTGATCGACCTTGGCTTGACGCCACCAGAACGCGGCGCGGGGGTAATCGCGGAAGAACTGGTAGTACATCCTTCCGAGTTCGTTCATGATCCGAGCGCGGGTCGCCTCGTTGTTTTCGTTCAGGGCGAGCATGTGGTGCATCAAGCGCACGCCGCTGCGGTAGCGTCCCGGATTTGAGTTGATAATGTCGTAAAGGTAATGATCGACATTTCGAGTGTAATTCCAGACGACGGGGGTTGGCTCGGGCCAAGTGAGGTCAAGGGTGTCCGGAAAATCGAGCGGCGTTGCGTCAAACCACTCCGGCGGGGTGCGTCCCTCCTTATCGATTAATGCTTCGATGGCTGAGGGGCTACGCTGGACGGGAGCGGACTCTTGGCGTGACATGGCCGTTCCGGAAGTTGTTGGAGCATTTGTTTTTGCTCCGCCGGCCGCCGGGCCAGGAGCGGAAGCGTTTTCTTTTATCACGTTGCGCACCCGGTCGCGCGGGAATGTTCGGATTAACGTGCGGCCGTTCGCGACGATTTCGATGCGGACGATTTGCTCCGTTTGTTCGATGATTTTACCGCGAATTCGTGTGCCGCTCAGCAGTTCGATTTCATCGTCGGCTCGGGTCAGGGCGGGCAGCGCGATCGAGATTGAGAGCAGGAGAATTTTGCGGGCGAAGTTAAAAGCGCAATCGACAGTCATAGCTGCGGTTTGTGCGAGCTGGAAAGATTTCCTGGATTTTGTCGGAGAGGCGGGAGTTTGCAACTCACAACTCGCAAATCATGGAATCCGGATCAACGAAGAGGTGTGAAGCAGCGGAGCAGGGGCGGGAGAGGCTCACATGGTGTCGGGGTGCTCGACATTGGCCGGAGCGGAGCTGGCCTGTTCGCCGGGTTTTTGTGTTCCCGGAGCGGGATTAGTCTGTGCGGTTGAATTGTTCGGCGGGGCCGAGGGGTGAGCGACGGATTTTCGGGCGGCGCGCCGAGCTTTGAAGAATTCCGTTTTGGATTCCGAGCCGATCAGGTGGGCTGCTTCTCCTGCTTTGGTTGCGACGCGGGCTTCAGCTTCGGCTTCGATCGAGGCATAGCGGGCTTTTGGAGCCGCCATGGTGACGCCCGGGGCGAGATTCGCGGCGTGAGCGGGAGGAGGTGTGTGCTCCTTATTGTAGTAGCTGTGGTAGTACGTGTAATAGTAGTAGTACGGATTATCCGCCGTGATGCCGTTCAGCACGAGCCCCAGGACGCGCGCGCCGCGATGGTGAATGGCGGCCAGGGCGGTTTTGGCAAAGCGCATGGAAGTTTGGCCAGCCCGGACGACAAAGAGCAAACCGTCGCTCAGGCCGAGCAATGAGAAGGTGTCGTCGATTCCGGTCAAGGGAGGGCAATCAAAAATCACATAATCGTAAGACTCCTTCACTTCAGCCACGAGTTGTTGGGCGATCGGGCTGATGAGGAGTTCGCCCGGGTTCGGGGGGAGCTTTCCGGTAAATATGAGGTCGAGGCCTTCGAAAGGGGACTTTTGCGTCACGTCAAGCCAGTGCAATTCGCCTCGCAGGATTTCCGATAGACCCGGTTCACGATCCCGCTGAAAGAAGTTTTGGGAGGTGCCGCGGCGCAAATCGGCGTCGATGAGCAAAACACGATTGCCGGCGAGAGCGAGGGTCAGGGCGAAGTTGACGGTGAAGGTGGTTTTGCCGTCGCCGGGGACGGCGCTGGTGACGAGCAGAACTTGTTTATTGCCGCCGTGGTTGCCGAAAAGGACGGCTGACCGAATCCCCCGAATGGATTCGGCGAAGAAATCATGCTGGTCGAGGCTGCTGATCAAAAGCGGTCCGCCTTCCGTGTTGCTGGCGACCTGCGGGATTTGGCCGAGGACCGGTTCTTCGAGCACGGCCTCGATGTCTTGCGCCAATTCGAGGCGATCGTCGAGCCGGTGCAGGAAGTAGATCAGGGCGAGGGCAGCTCCGAGGCCGAAGACCAGGCCGGTTAGGACCATTTTCGGGCGATTGGGAGAGACTGGAAATGGGCTTCCGACGCCTTTCTCGCGAATCTCGAAAATCTCTTCATCGCCACCCGTCACCATATCCAACCGGAGCAAATCGCGGCGGAGCTGATCGAGGGTGTCCTTGATCGTTTTTTCTTCGTCTTCGACCCGGGAATATTGACGGTCCAGATCACGCGAGCGGGCGAGCTGTTCGGTTTTTTGTGAGATCGTATTTTGCAGGCCCAACTCTTTTGTTTTGAGCGTATCGATACGGGCTTTTCGTTCTTCTTCCAAAACGAGCAGGGTATTTTTGATTTTATTGGTGATGCTGCTGATTTCACGGTTAAGCCGGACCATTTCCGGGTGCGCTTCTTTGAGGGTCTGGCGGAATGTTTCTCGTTCGTTTTGTTTATTGAGCAGCTCGAGTTTGAGAGTGCGATACTCGGTGCCGCTGGAGAATTTGGACAACGGATCGGAAGCGTTGCCTGAATCGTCTGAATTTCTAGTTGCCTTCGGCACGGTGGGGTTGGCGAACTCGCGTGAAGCGAGGGTTTCGGCGTTGCTCTGTTCGAGCAGTTCCCGTTCGGTTTTCACTCCGGTCATCTGCGTGAGCAGTTCGTCCACGAGTTTTTGTGTTCCTTGGCTCGCCTCGCGGATGCTTGAGATGTTGTTCGTCCGGAGGAAAGATTCGATATCGCCCCGGACCTTGCGGAGTTTCTCATCGAACTTGACGATTTCCTTTTGGGTTTCCTCAGCGCTATGGCCGAAGCCTTTCTTTTGCAGGCCTTCCTCGAAGTTGACGAATTCTTCAGCCCACAAGGCGGCATAATTGGTGGCCGAACGAAAATTGGTCGCCCGGACAATCATTTGGAAGGAGGAGCCTTGCCCCACATCGGCTTTGACCAGGGTGATATTTTGCAACGCGAAGGGATCAGTGGCAGTAAGGCGCGCGGCCACGCGCTGCAAGACGGCGGAGCGCTGCATATCCGCAATCTTGTTTTCATAATACTTGCTCATTTCCTCGAGTAGTTGCGGCTTGGCAATGGAGCTGTCGCGGACCCGAGGGGCGTGGCCGATGACGGAAACTGCCTGATAGATATTGGGAGATTTGATCGCTTTGTAGCCGTAGTAACTCACTCCCAAGATGGGAAACAGAAGGAGGATCGGCCAGCGGCGCAGGGCCAGCTTGAGATAGCGCCGGAAATGAATCGCCAAATTCATCCGGTCCACCAGCGAGGTTCCTCGCGGCAGGGGCGGAAGATTGCTTTGGCTTTGAGCGGCAGTCATGAACGGCTACTTAAAATTGAACAGCTTCTCGTCGACCGTGACGCGATCCCCATCCTGCAGCTCGAAATCCTTTTTCGGATTCTTTTTAGCGTCGTCGACGTTGATGGTATGGGTTTCGAGTTTTCCGGTGGCTTGATTGATCCGGACGACCTTGACGTTGCTCAGTTTGGCCCATTCGGTGTAACCCACCTGCAGCAGCGCTTCGTAAAGGGTGGTCTTTTTGCCGGGATCCAGGGCGAGGGTTTTTCTCTGAACCGCGCCGTCAAAGTAAACCTGCCCTTGCCGGGTCGATTTTTCATCGAGTTCAAGGAGCACGGTCGCATTCACGTAATAATCGGAATCGAGCTTCTTCTTTAGCTCGGCGCGAATTTGCTCGATCGTTTTGTCCTGAACTTTAAGGACGATATCGACCCCGGAATCGCGGCTCACGGAGAAGCGCAGTTCGCCGAGCGAAGAGACGATGATCTTTTCCGGCCCGGTCGAGCGCGGATCTTCTTTGACGTAGTAAACCAAACGGTCGCCCGGCGTGAGGCGGACCGCGTCGGCCACAGCCGGATTGGTCTGGGCGTGCGATTGGCAAGCGCCCCACACGGCGATGGCACTCACAACGAGGATCCGAATTCGAACCATAAAATTAAAAGTGCCGAGATAAGTCGAGCGTGAATCGGTTTTGAACATAGTCTCGGTCCGGCTGGTTGGAGTCCTTGAAACTCATGGCGTAGCCGATGCCAGCAGTCCAATGTTTGGTGAGCCGCAAGCCCGTGCCAGTATACACCAGAAATCGATCGGCCGTTTCTCCGGCCACTCCTGAAACTTCCAGGTGCTCGTAGGAAACAGTGGAATTGACGAACAAGTGCGGCCCTAATTGCGTGTTGATCGTGTACTGCGCGGCCAGAATTTCGGTAAAATTGCTGTCCAGACCAAGCCCGGTCGATTTCGTGATTTGGATTTCGTGGCTCATCCGCCGGTTGAAGCGATGACGAACGGAGGCTTGATAACTGAGCCCTTCAAAATTGGAAGTGTCGGTGATCGTGCCGGTGCGATCGAACGTGGCGATGGTGTAGCCGACGCCAGCCGTCAACGTGATGAATTGAGTGAGATTGTAAATCCAATTGGGCCCGACGGTGTAACGGACGCCGTCGTTTTGAACTTTCTGGTCGTACTCGGTCATCGTGTAATCCGCCGCGAGTCCCACGATGTTGCGGGGTGAAAGGGCAAACGAAAGACCTGCGTTCAAAGAATGGTCGTGGTGATCCAGGGTCTGGAATTGACCTGACATGCTTTGGTCCAGGAGAAAATCGTAGCCGCCAACCAGATTGAGGTTGCTGCGGGCTTGCCAATTTGCGTGAACGCCGGAGCTGTTGCGCAGGCGGCGGAAGTTGATCAGTTCACGATTGCCGCTGATTTCGCCGCGCGCGGTTGGGTCTGCCTGGACAGAAAAAGCGTCGGAAAGCGTCACCTGGACTTTGCCGATGGAGATCCGATGATCGATGCGGCTGTCAGGATCGATCGTGAACGTGCTGAGCGCGGGAGCGTTCAAGTGCAGTTCGTAACCGGCGCCCAAGCTGAACTGCATCATCTGAGTGTCATTGACGTGCCAGACGAACCCAAGCCGCGCGCTGGGGATGACGTAGAGATCGGATTGCGGGTCGCTCTCGGAAAGAGAGATGTTGTCGTTGTATTCCGTTTGGATTGATGACTGCAGGCGCGCGTTGATCGATTTGCTGAATTTGATCGTGTAATCCTCCGATTCCGGCGGTTCGAACGACGGGCGCGGACCTGTTCTGGGAAGAAAGCCGGTATTCATCTGCGCCTTGGCGGAAGCGGTCATGAAGCAAAGCAGGAGGAGAACAATCCAGGCGGGTTCCGCCTGAGACCTGAGCCGGCTCGGATCTGAGTCAGGCGATCTGGATGTGAATTGTTCATACGAGCGCACGACAGATTATTGCGGACTGGCTACGGGTTGAACGATCCGGATGACATCCAGGTCTTTTTGGACCAAGGGTTGAGCGGTTTGCGCCGTTTTCGTCGGCTCGGTTCCGGCGGATTCATAGAGCAACAGCTTTCCGTTGGAAGTCGCGGTCATGCTGCCGTCTTTGCCGAGGTTAATCCGCAAATTTTCGGAAGGGGCGAGCTCGGGGCTCCAACCGGCGGGGGTAGTCAGCGCCACCATATTCCCATTTTGCTGGCTGGTTTCGATGGTGAAGAGGCCTTTCCTCGCATCCAAAACCATCGAGGCGGAGTCGCCTTCCGTTAGGCGCATGACCATTCCGCTCAAAGCGGAGAGGTGCAACTGAAAGCTTCCCTGAATTGCTGTCACTTGCAGTTCTCCTTTGTCATCGTAGCGCAGCGCGAGCCGATTTTCAGCGTCGATCTCGATGATCTTTTCGGTGCCCGGGGGTATCACCAGATTCTTGGTGAGGCTGGAGAGTTCGACCGGCAACCCGCTGTTCCAGGCAAGCTGAACCGAGTGGAGATTGGCGACTTTCTTTGGCCCCCTTTGGCCTTCGGGATGTCCGCCAACGAACAGAAGGTTGCGTGTTTCCAGCTTGGTTTCTTCCGCTGCGTCGGAATTAAAAAGCGTCACGTGGCCGCCCGTGGCCGCAGTCCCAAAACTGAAACTGTTGATGTAAGAATATTGAAAAGTTGCCCGGGGATCGACTCTCGCGAGGTTGTGCTGAGGCAAGTTCACCAACACGATTCCCTTGGAGAGATTCACCAGATCGACCACGTGAAGCGCGCTGTCCCATTGCAATGCGATCGATTGATCCGATAAACAGACCGCTTGCCAGCCGTCCACGGCGCGAATTTCAAATTCGCAGTAACCTTTATGGCTCGTGCAAACAAGCGCTCGCCGGTTTGGATTTTGCCATAGCTCGAGGGCAGTTCCGTTTGGCAGGCGAACCGTTTTGCGTTCGCCTGGCGCGAGGTTGAAGGATTCGTTCGCGATCTGGATGTGAATGTCCGAGTCGAGCGCGCCGGAGATCAGGGCGACGACCTTCGGAGTGGTTCTGATCAATGGAGCGGCGGCGGTGTTTGCGGCGACCAACGGCCCGCCGGTCATCGGCAGAAGCTTTGGCGAGAGGGCGAGTTCCTGGCCTTCGGCGGACCAAGCGGTCACGGATCCTTCGCCTGACACGTAGTAAGCGGCGTCTTGGAAATAATCGAGGCGTAGTTTGGACAGGGACCGGATTTCCGCAGCCCCGCCATCGGGCAAACTGAGCAGCAAAGGAGCTCCGTTGGAATTTGGCTGGGCAATGTCGACGATTTGCCGATCGACTTGGAAATGAAGAGAAGCTCGATTGGATGGCTCGAGGCGGAGCCGTGAATTGCCAAAGTCAGCCAGGACGATTTCAGCGGGATTATCTGTCGTTTCGATTTGGAGACCGTTCTCCGGAAGAACGAGGGCGTGCAAGCCGTTGACGGTGATTCCGGACGGGCTTGCTTGAATCTTTTCGAACGTGGCATTCGCGGTGTGGTTGAAGAAAAGGGTCAGTTGTCCGGAATCGTCCTTTGCAATTCGGACTAACTTTTCGAGATTTGTTTTTTTGAACGCGGGCGGGTTGGTTGCGAAGGCGGGAATGGCAGCGAAAGTTGCGATCCACAACGAGATGCAAGTTTTTCGGAAGCAGTTTTTCCAGCTTGGCTCCTGGGCAGGTTGAGCGGTCATACGCTTCGGGAGCGTACGTTCTCCTATCGATAAAGTCGAGGGTGCAGAATTGTCGGGTAAGGTGAGGCGCGTCGGCAGGGTTTGCTGATGGTCCCGGCAGGTTTTACCAGATGCGGTGGGAATGACAGAGCTGCCGAGGTCGGTCGGCCGCTTTGCGGTGAGTCCCATCCGGTTTTTGCGCAAGGCATTCAAATTAATTTTCAGTGGCATCTCGCTCCCAATAAGAAACCATCATCGACTTATCTTTGAGCGACAGAGCCATTGCTGTGCCAGCTCGCTGGGGAAGGAGCTTTGGCCCGTTTTCCTGCGTTTGACTTCAGTGCGGCCGGCCCATATAAACGGTCCTTTAAATCTTAACCCGAACACTGAAATTTTTATGGCATTGAAAGTTGGAACCAAAGCACCCGATTTCAGCCTCAAATCCAAAACCGCTTCCGGGCTGACTGACATCAGCTTGAGCCAGAATCTGGGGAAGAAAAATACCGTGCTGCTCTTTTTCCCGCTGGCGTTCACGAGCGTCTGCACGAAAGAAATGTGCGACATAACCGCGGGGCTCAACCAATACGACAAGCTCAACGCGAGCATCATCGGAATCAGTGTGGATAGCCCGTTCGCGCAAGAAGCTTGGGCGGCCAAGGAGAAGATCCAAATTCCGCTGGCGAGCGATTTGAACAAGAAAACGGCCGAGGCCTACGGCGTGTTGCTGCCGGACCTGCTGGGACTAGGCGCGGTGAGCGCCCGAGCTGCGTTTGTGATCGATAAAAACGGCGTCATTCAATACAGCGAGCAGACCCCGACTCCAAAAGACCTGCCAAACTTTAAAGTCGTCCAGGAAACCCTAGCCCGGCTGAAGTAACTGGAGTAACTTTCCCTGCCGCGCGGATTTGCGACGGCCGTGCTAGATTCCTTGAACCACAAAAGTTATTCCATCTGAGTCAACTTTTCATTCTCACCAAATCGGGGCCGTCTCCCTCAAGGAATCTTTGAGCGAGGCGGGGCGAGGAAACATGGCTTGGAATTCGGGCGCGATTATTTTGTTCAACTCGCCTGGTCTGAGGCGCGCCTCGCTAGCAATCGCCAGCTGCGGTTGTCACTGAAATCCGCTTTTTCTTTATGAAGGACCCTCACAACTTATTTCAATCGGTGCAAACATTTGACCTCGGGAATGGCCGGCAAGGCCGGTTTTACTCTCTCCCTGCGCTCCAATCCGCGGGCCTAGGCCGCATTTCCAGACTGCCGCTGTCAATCCGCATCGTTTTGGAATCGGTGCTGAGGAATTGCGACGGGAAGAAAGTCACAGAGACGAATGTCCGCCAACTGGCTGGCTGGCTGGCACGGGCTAATCGGGTCGACGAGATCCCATTCGTGGTGGCCCGGATTGTTTTGCAGGATTTCACTGGCGTTCCGCTGCTGGTCGATTTGGCGGCGATGCGTTCGGCGGTTCAGCGCTTGGGCAAAAATCCGAAATTGATCGAGCCGCTCGTGCCGGTCGATTTGGTGGTCGATCATTCGGTTCAGGTGGACTTCGCCGGGAACGCCGATTCGCTTCAGCGCAATTTGGAGTTGGAATTTCAGCGGAACCGGGAACGGTACCAATTCCTGAAATGGGGCATGCAAGCGTTCCAAACGTTCAAAGTGGTCCCGCCCGGGATTGGCATCGTCCATCAGGTGAACCTCGAGTATTTAGCGAAAGGCGTGCTGGAAAGTGAGGGCGTTTATTATCCTGACACGCTGGTCGGAACGGATTCCCACACCACCATGATCAATGGCCTTGGAATTGTCGGCTGGGGCGTCGGGGGAATCGAGGCCGAGGCGGGGATGTTAGGGCAGCCGGTTTATTTTCTCACGCCCGACGTTGTTGGAGTGCATCTCACCGGTTCGCTTCGAGAAGGGGTCACTGCGACTGATTTGGCGCTGACCCTCACGCAGCTCCTGCGCAAGGCGAAGGTGGTTGGAAAATTTGTCGAATATTACGGGCCTGGCGCCGCTGCCTTGCCGGTGGTCGATCGCGCCACGATAGCTAACATGGCCCCGGAATACGGGGCGACGATGGGCTTCTTCCCGATCGACGCGGCGTCGGTCGAGTATCTCCGCGCCACCGGGCGGTCGGATGAACAGTGCAGGATTTACGAAAACTATTATCGAGCCCAAGGCCTCTTTGGAGTTCCGGAAAAAGGCCAGATCGATTACTCGGGCGACGTCGAACTCGACCTCTCGACGGTGGTTTCGAGCGTGGCTGGACCGAAACGGCCGCAAGACCGGATCGAGCTCACCTCCGTCAAGAATACTTTTCAGGAGCTGTTTCAAAAGCCGGTCCCGGACGGCTACGCCAAACCGTTGAGTGAACTTGCCAAACGCGTTCACGTCCGGAGTGAAAGCCCCGCGTTTCTCGAAAGCGACAAGACGTACGGGCATAAAAAGGCTCGGATTAGCGCGAGCGAATCGGAGATGCGCGATGTGCATCCTGCTCCGGCGCGGGCTCAGGAGGCATCCGCATCCGCTTTTCCGGATTTCGATGCTGAAATTGGGCACGGCAGCGTGTTGATTGCGGCGATCACGAGTTGCACGAACACGAGCAATCCGTCCGTGATGCTTGGGGCTGGGCTGCTCGCTAAAAAAGCGGTCGAACGCGGGTTGAAAGTCGATCCGGTGGTGAAGACGTCGCTGGCGCCAGGCTCGCGGGTCGTCTCCGATTATCTGACGCGAACTGGCCTTCAAAAGTATCTCGATCAACTCGGTTTCAACCTGGTGGGCTACGGCTGCACAACCTGCATTGGCAATTCGGGCCCGCTGGCGCCAGCGCTTGAAGACGCCATCGTCAAGCACGACCTCATCGCGTGTTCGGTGCTGTCGGGCAATCGCAACTTCGAAGCTCGCGTTCATCCGAGCATCAAGGCCAATTTCCTGATGAGCCCGCCGCTGGTGGTGGCTTTTGCTTTGGCGGGACGTGTGCCGATCGATTTCGCCAAAGAGCCGATTGGGCATGGCAAAGATGGCAAAGAAGTTTTCCTGCGCGATATCTGGCCAACGCTCGCGGAGATTCGCGACCAACTTCAAGCCGCCCTGAAACCGGAAGTTTTTCGGCGGCTGTATAAAGATTTCGCCGAACAGAACCCGCTCTGGAACGAAATTCCGTCCTCGGCCGGCGACACCTACGCCTGGGATCCCAACAGCACCTACATTCAGGAACCGCCGTTTTTCCAGAGCTTCTCGCTGCAACCGGCGCAGGTGTGCGCAATTCGCGGGGCTCGCGCGCTCGGGATCTTCGGCGACTCAGTCACGACCGATCACATCTCCCCGGCTGGCAGCATCAAGAAGACGGGCCCGGCTGGACAATACTTGATCGAACATGGCGTCGCGGCGGAGGAGTTCAATAGTTATGGCTCGCGCCGGGGAAATGACCGCGTCATGACGCGCGGCACATTCGCGAATGTTCGGATCAAGAACTTGATGGTTGCGGGCGTGGAAGGCGGCGTGACGCGCTATCAGCCTGGCGGGGAAGTGATGAGCATTTACGATGCGTCGGTAAAATACCAGGCGGCGGACATTCCGTTGTTGGTGTTCGCGGGCCAGGAATACGGCACGGGCAGTTCGAGGGATTGGGCCGCGAAAGGAACCCGCTTGCTGGGAGTCCGCGCGGTAGTGGCGCAAAGCTTCGAGCGGATTCACCGGTCAAATCTCGTTGGCATGGGAGTGTTGCCGTTGCAGTTCAAAGAAGGCGTCAGCGCGCAAACGCTCAAGCTGGACGGGACTGAAACGTTTGATTTGGTCGGATTGGAAGCGGGGTTGAAGCCGCAGCAAGACGTCGTTCTGCAAATCCAAAGAATCAGCGGCCCGCCAGAACGGGCGCCCCTGACGTCACGCATCGACACAGCGATTGAAGTCGACTATTACCTGCACGGCGGGATCCTCCCGTACGTGCTGCGGCAATTGTTGGGACATGCGATATGAAAATATTATTCCTGGCGTTGTTCTGTTCATTGAATGCTCTAGGCCTTCGCGCGCAAGACAGCGATGTCTTCCCCCTTTGGCCGAATGGCGCCCCCGGCGCTTTGGGCTCGAAGACCAATGACATTCCTACGCTCACGACGTTTTTGCCTGAGCCGGGCAAAGCCACCGGGGCGGCGATGGTGATTTGCCCCGGAGGCGGCTATGGCGGATTGGCCCAGCATGAAGGCCGCGATTATGCGCTTTGGTTTCGCGAGCATGGCGTGGCTGGATTTGTCGTGAAGTATCGGCTCGGCTCGCACGGCTACCGGCATCCCCGCATGCTGGAGGACGTTTCCCGCGCTGTTCGGATCGTGCGCGCCCGCGCCCAAGAGTGGAAAATCGATCCGCACCGGGTTGGCATCATTGGCTCATCTGCGGGCGGGCATCTCGCCTCGACGCTGTTAACTCATTTCGACAATGGAAATCCGAGCGCAACAGACATGATCGACCGGCAAAGCTCGCGCCCGGATCTCGGGATTCTGTGTTATCCAGTGATCACCATGGGCCAGCTGACGCATGCAGGTTCCAAACGGAATTTGCTGGGCGATAATCCTTCTCCTGAGCTGGTTCAGAATCTGTCGAATGAATTGCAGGTGACGCGCCAAACGCCGCCAACGTTTTTATGGCACACCGCCGAGGACACCGTCGTTCCGGTCGAGAACAGTTTGATGTTCGCGGAAGCGCTTCGGAAAGCCGGCGTTTCGTTCGACCTGCACATCTACGAAAAAGGCCGGCACGGGCTCGGTTTGGCCAATGGCCATCCCTGGACGCACGATTGCTTGTTTTTTTTAAAGCAGCACGGGTTCGTGAAGGAGTAGCGAAATCCGAAGCACGAATTCCGAAAACCGAAACGCACCTGAAAGTTTCAAATCCAGAATGGCCCGGTTTCCTCGTCACAGGCGCTTCCGGATTTATCGGCTCCCATTTGACCGAGGCTCTCGTGAAGGCGCATGGGCCGCGGTCGGTGACAGCGATGGTTCATGAGTCATCGCAACACGCTGAGGAGGCTGTGCGATGTCGCCGCTTGCGCGAATTGGGAGTTTCGGTTTTTGAATGTGATTTGCTGAGACTCCCAGCTCAGCCTCCCAGGTGGCGAGTGGATGTTATCTATCATCTTGCCGCCAGCGCGACGACGGAGGATCCGGGCGCGCGCTTCGAGGTCAACAGCGATGGGACGTGCCAGCTCCTCAATTGGCTAGGCTCGAGTCTCAAAGGGAAACGGGTGATTTACACCGGCACGCTTGCCAGTGTGGATTTGGAGGATTTGCGGCTGGCGCCGGTGACGGAAGCAACTCCTTGCACGCCGAAGACGCCTTATGGCCGGACGAAGCTGTTAGGAGAAGAGTGGGTCCGCAAAAAAGCGGCGGAATTCGGCTACGATTATACGATTCTTCGTTTGTGCACAATTGTTGGGCGGGGGTATCGGCCCGGAGGAATGTTTGGGGTCCTCCCTCAACTATTGCGCCGCGATTCCTGGGCGAGCCGGCTGAATTGGCCGGGGCGGGTTTCGCTGCTGAGCGTGACGGATCTCACCGAGATTCTTCTCGCTCTTCCAACGTTGTCTCAGACGAGCAACGAGTTGTATGTAGCCAGCAATGGAGAAACGCTGACGTTTGATGGCATCCTCGATGAGATGGCGCGGTTGCTCGGCGTCAGACGAACTCGCGTTTGTCTGCCACGCTGGTTGTGGTGGTTCATGGGAAGTGTAAGTTGGCATGCTATGTCGACGCCGGGAATTCCTTACCGCTGGCAAAACTTTGCCTGGCGTCTGTCGCATTTGATTCGAGGCGGGCTCTGGGCCGATGCCGCCAAGTTGAATCAGGCGCTGCGCAGGAGATTCGAGTCTGCGGCCGATGCGATGCGTGAGATTTATGCTGATCCAAGTCGCCAATTATGACTGAAGAACGCGTGGCCACGGCAAAACGGACTCGGACGCCCGCCGTCGCTGCCCGCCCCATTGCCTGGCGGGAGAGATGGAATGGCTATTTGTTTTGCGGGCTGCTCTGCTTGGCGGTCGTTGTCATTTACTGGCCGGTTTTGAATTACCCATTTGTCAATTACGACGATCGCACGTTCGTGGTAGACAATCCCGCCGTGCAGCAGGGGCTGAGCGGGGCATCGCTGCGTTGGGCATTTAGCTCATTGTTCATCTACTGGCAGCCGCTCACGTGGATCTCGTACATGCTGGATCATAGTTTTTACGGCTTAAACCCACGTGGGTACCATGCGACGAATCTACTGCTTCATCTTGCGAACACGATGCTGGTCTTCGTCGTCTTCAACCGAATGACAGGAAGATTCTGGAGTGCGGCAGTGATTGCGGCGGCGTTTGGTTTGCACCCTATCAATGTGGAGTCGGTGGCGTGGATTGCTGAAAGGAAAGGGCTGCTGTGCGCTTTCTTTTGGCTGCTGGCCTTGCTGATGTATTTGCGATACGTCGAGCAGCCCCGCGCCATGCGTTTTCTTTGGGTGATCCTGTTTTTCGGGTTGAGCCTCATGGCCAAATCAATGGCTGTGACGTTTCCCTGCGTGTTGTTGTTATTAGATTATTGGCCCTTGCGGCGTTGGGCAGGGAACGCAGTGGCTCAATGGCCCGCTCTCCATTCCAAGCGTTTTGCCGCTCGAACTCCACGTCAGTTGGTCGTCGAGAAACTGCCGTTGTTTTTGCTGTCAGCGTTGTCGAGCATCTTGACAATCGAGGCCCAAAAAGGGATGGGCGCAGTGATTTCAATGGAGATGCTCCCGTTGAGCAGGCGCATGGCACAAACGGTGTTTTGCTACGGGGCTTACATTAAAAAACTTTTCTGGCCGGTCGATCTGGCCGTTTTTTATCCGAACCCAGGAGCTTGGCCAGCCAGGCAAATTGCAGTGGCCGCACTGTTGTTGGCAGCCATCACAGGCATGACAGTTTGGCAGGCGCGGCGCAGGCCCTACACGATCGTCGGTTGGTTGTGGCTTGTCGGAATGTTGCTGCCGGTGATCGGCCTGTTTCAGACGGGAGAGCAGGCGATGGCGGATCGCTATGCTTATCTGCCGGCTCTTGGGATTTTTATCATGGTCGCATGGGCGATGACCGAGTTGCTGGGCCAGACGAATTCCGGCCGCGTCGCGTTAGGAATAGGTGGGTTCGCCGCTGTTTGGGCTTGCGCGGCGGTTTCGACGAAACAATTGCGGGTCTGGCAGGACACCCAGGCGTTGTTCGAGCACGCCAACGCGGTGACGGCGAACAATTATTTTGCGCAAACGGTATTGGGCACGCTGGCTGTCGATGCAGGGAAACCGCAGCAGGCGATTGATTACTTCAACGCCGCGCTGAAGGTGCAGCCATTTTATGCGCTGACGCATTTCGGACTGGCTCGAGCGCTCATGGTCGAAACGAATTACGAAGGGGCAATCCATCATCTACGGACCGCATTGCAGCATGATGGAGGCAATGTCGAAGCCCATTTTCTGTTGGCGCGGGCATTTCAGGAAACCCAACAATTAGATGCGGCTGCGAGCGAATACAGGGAGGTCCTCCGGTTGCGCCCCGGATCTGCAGAAGCTGAGTTTTATCTGGGGTCGAGCTTGCACGCGCTGCATCGGGATAAAGAAGCGCTCGATCATTACCGCAACGCGGTGCAGAGCGCGGGAGATCTCAAACAGGGAAATGCCACAGCTGTGGTCGGTGCGCTCAACGATGCGGCCTGGATCCTCGCCACAAGCCCGGATACGGCGTTGCGAAACGGCGCGGAAGCTGTTCGATTAGCGGAGCGGGCGTGTGGGTTGACCGGGCGCAAGGTTCCTATCCTGCTTGGAACGCTTGCCGCCGCATATGCGGAGCAGGGCAGCTTTGCCGAGGCCATCAGAACTGCGGAAGAGGCTCACGATCTCGCTGCCGCCTCCGGCGAAAAGGAGTTGGCGGAGCGGAATGCGCAGTTGCTGGAGATGTACCGCGCTGGAAAGGCGTTCCATGAACCGTAGCATTCAGAATGCGCGGACGCCCCCCGCAGATTCAGAGCGGCCGGGGATTGAAAGGAAACAATCTGTGATCGGCCCGGTTCATGATCTGTGGTCGGTCTGAATTCGTGGGGAGTTCCCTGGGATATGCGCGGTTCAACGTTGTCAGGGTGCAGAGGTTCACCCCGCAGATTCAGGGCGGACGGGGATTGAGAGGAAACAATCTGTGATCGGCTCGGTTCATGATCTGTGGTCGGACTGAATTCTTGGGGAGTTCCCTAGGATATGCGCGGTTCAACGTTGTCAGGTGTGAGGAGGTTCACCCCGCAGATTCAGAGCGGTCGGGGATTGAGAGGAAACAATCTGTGATCGGCCCGGTTCATGATCTGTGGTCGGTCTGAATTCGTGGGGAGTTCCCTGGGATATGCGCGGTTCAACGCTGTCAGGTGTGAGGAGGTTCACCCCGCAGATTCAGAGCGGCCGGGGATTGAAAGGAAACAATCTGTGATCGGCCCGGTTCATGATCTATGGCCGGACTGAATTCGTGGGGAGTTCCCTGGGATATGCGCGGTTCAACGTTGTCAGGTGTGAGGAGGTTCACCCCGCAGATTCAGGGCGGACGGGGATTGAAAGGAAACAATCTGTGATCGGTTCATGATCTGTGGTCGGTCTGAATTCGTGGGACCGGTTCAACGTTGTCAGGGTGCAGATGGTCACCCCGCAGATTCAGAGCGGACGGGGATTGGAAGAAAGATTTGTGGGGGGTGTTAACTGACGATCCAATTCAGGATGGCCTTCTGGACGTGAAGGCGATTTTCGGCCTGAGCGAAGATGGTTTCGGCGTGCGCCTCGAAGGTTTCGTCGTCAATTTCCTTGCCCCGATAAGCGGGCAAACAATGCATGACGAGCGCGTCGGGTTTGGCGAGTTTCACTACCGAGGCGTTGATCTGATAGCCAGTGAGTTGCCGGATGCGGTCTGCGGCTTCGGCCTCTTTTCCCATCGATACCCACACGTCTGTATAAAGCAGGTCCGCGCCGCGCACTGCCTCGGTGAGATTCTCCGTGCAGACGATTTTGCCGCCCGCCCGTTTTTGCAGGTCGGCCGAAGGCTGAAACGCGCGAGGGGCAGCAATCCGCAATTCAAACGCGAGTTTTCCCGCGGCGAACATCCACGAGGCCGGAACATTGCACGCGCCATCGCCAATGAAGGCGACGGTTTTTCCGGCGATGCTTCCGCGGCGCTCTTGATAAGTAAAAATGTCTGCGAGGATCTGGCACGGATGCTCGTCGTCGGTCAGCGCGTTGATGGTGGGAATGCCGGAGTATTCGGCAAATTGCTCGACATCGCGCTGGGCGAACGTCCGGATAATCGCGCCATGAATCATCCGCCCCAGAACGCGCGCGGTGTCCTTGATTGGTTCGCCGCGGCCGAGCTGAATATCGCTTGAGCTGAGAAACATCACTGAGCCGCCGAGTTCGCGGATGCCGACTTCGAAGGAAACACGAGTGCGGGTTGAGGACTTGGAGAAGAGGAGCGCCCAGATTTGTTTCGCGAGCGGTTGGCGGGAAGGGCTCGATCGTTCGAGCTTAAACCGTTTCGTTTCTTCGAGGATTTGTTCGATCGTGTTTCGGGAGAGCTGTTCGATGCTCAATAGATGCTTCATACGTTTCTCAGGCTTGAAGCGCTTTCGCAGTTTTTTCGATGATCTGAATGCCTTCTTTGGCTTCCGCTTGCGAGAGATTCAGCGGAGGCAACAGTCGCACGACGTCGTTTCCAGCAGGGATCGTCAGCAGCCCGGCGGCGTGCAAACGATTGACGAATTGAGCCGCGGGCGTTTTTTCCTGCCCGGCAAAAGCTGGAATTCCAGCAGCCAGTTGGATTCCGATCATTAAGCCAATCCCGCGAACCTCGCGAATGACCTGCGGGGCGGCGGCGGCCACGCGGCGGAGTTCGTCCAACATCCAATCGCCGAGGCGCCGGGCGTTGCCGGCCAGATCCTCGCGCCGGACAACTTCGAGCACTTTGAGCGCAACCGCGCAGCCAAGAGGTGTGCCGCCGAAGGTCGAGGCGTGCGACCCTGGGCCCATCAGGTCGGCATATGGGTTACGCATCCAAGCGGCCCCAATCGGAAAACCTCCCCCGAGCGATTTGGCCATCGAGACGCCGTCCGGCAAGAAATCTTCCGCGCCGGGCACGCCCTCGAGGAGTCGCTGGTAACTATGAAAGCGCCCGGTGCGGAAATAACCGGCCTGAACCTCGTCGAGCAGGAGCAATAATTTCTGCCGGGTGCAGAGGTCGCGAACGCGCAGAAGGTAATCCGCCGTGGCCGGAGTGATTCCGCTTTCGCCTTGGATCGGTTCGAGCAGGATGGCGACGGTGGCGGGCGAGAGGGCCTGTTCGAGAGCGGCAAAGTCGTTGAACGGAACATGTCGAAATCCCGGAACGGCAGGTCCGAAGTTTTTCCTGAATTTTTCCTGACCGGTCGCGGCAATGCCCGCGAGGGTGCGGCCGTGGAACGAATTGAATGCGGTTAGAATTTCGAATCGACCCTCGTCATGGCCGAAGCGGCGGGCCAATTTGAACAACGCTTCATTGGCTTCGGCCCCGCTGTTGCTGAAAAAGCATTTTCCGGGTCCGGTCAACTGGACGATCGCTTCCGCGAGTTGTCCTTGCGGCGCGTGATAATAGAGGTTCGAGACGTGCACGAGCCGCTTGGATTGCTCGACGAGCGCCGCGGTGATCTCAGGGTGAGCGTGGCCCAGACCGCACACGGCGATGCCCGCGCCAAAGTCTAAATAGCGTTTGCCATTGACGTCGTAGAGGCAGCTTCCCGCGCCATGCGTGAACGCCAGCTCAAATCGGCCATAGGTCGGAACGACGTTCTTTTCGAAGAGTTGGCGGACCGAGGCGAACTCATTTCGAACAATGGCGGGCGGAGGAGGAACAATGTCTTTCATAAAACCACTTCCGTGCCGACTCCGGCGTCGGTAAAAATCTCCAGCAAAACCGAATGAGGCACTCGTCCGTCCACGAACGACACTTTGTCAACGCCTGCTTGCACGGCGGCGACCGCGCTGTCGGTTTTTGGAATCATGCCGCGGTCGATGACGCCGGCTTGCTTGAGCCCGCCAACCTCGCCTGATTTCAAGTGGGAAATCAGCGTCGAGGGATCTTGCGGATTCCGCAGCAGACCGGCCACATCGCTCATGAACACGAGGCGTTTGGCCTTTAACAGAATGGCAACTCGCGCCGCGGCCACATCCGCGTTGCAGTTGTAAATCCGGCCATCTTCGCCGCGCGCGGTGGGGCTAATGATCGGTGTGATGCTGCGGCGGATGCACTCCCGCAACGGCTCGGTGTTCACTCGGATGACTTCGCCAACAAATCCCAAATCGAGTTTCCCCTGATCGGCGCTGGTCAACTCCAGTTTTCGGCAGGTGAAAATGTCCGTGCCGGAAAAACCGCGCGCGCGGCCGCCCAGGCTCTCGATCGTTTTGACGATTTCGGGATTGATTTCACGGGAGAGAACTCGCTCGACGACCGCGACCGTCTCAGCATCAGTGACGCGCTGCCCTTGAATAAACTTTGGTTTAAGCCCCGCCATTTCCATGGCGCGGCTGATGGCCTTGCCGCCGCCGTGCACGACCACCGGGTTGATTCCGACCGCCTCCAAAAAGACGACATCCCGCGCCACGCCGGAGCGCACGGCTGGATCAGGTGAGTCCATGAAGCTGCCGCCGTACTTCACCACGAAGGTCTGGCTGCGAAACCGCTGAATGTACGGCAGCGCTTCGAGGAGAACGCCAGCTTTGGTGATCAGCTCTTGCATTGAAGGAATTGGCGATTGGCCAGTTTCGAATGCGTCGAGTTTTTAAATGCTCGCGCGCTCGCCTGATTCAAAACGTCGGTTCGAGAATTTCTGTTCATTCGCCTTTGTTGAAGTCGACGTATTCCTCCGTCAAGTCCGCGGTGTAAATCACCGCCTCGCTGCGGCCGAGGTTCAGGTGAAGGTGGAGCTCGAATTCTTTCTCGCGAACAATCTCACGAAATTTTTCCAATGAAGTCGAGGTGGGCCGGCCGCGGCGCAACGCATAAATAATTTTCTTGGAACCCGGCCGGCTGTAACCGACGTCGACCTTTTCCTCGACGACTTCCGCGGCCGAATAACCGAGCGCATCGAGAATCCGGCCCCAATTAGGATCGCCGCCGTACCAGCTGGTTTTGACGAGAGCGCTATTGGCCACCGCGCGCGCCGCCGTATCTGCAGCCGCAAAACTTTTGGCGCCGCGCAACCGGACCGTGACGAACTTCGAGACGCCCTCGCCGTCTCGCACGATCATCTTGGCCAATTCGAGAGTGACAAAATTCAGCGCTGCCTGAAAACGGTCCCAATCCGCGCCGCGCGGCTGGGCGATCAGAGGGTTTCCCGCGCGGCCGTTGGCCAGCACGATGACGGTGTCGTTCGTGCTCATGTCGCCGTCCACGGTGATGCGGTTGAAGCTTTGCGCCACGGCGTTTTCCAATGCGGTTTTCAGCAACTTCGGCGCAATCGCCGCATCACTGGTGATAAAGCAAAGCATCGTGGCATGGAGCGGGGCGGAGGCGGGGCGCTTTCCCGTGGGGCTCATGCCTGGCTGGATCATCCCGGCGCCTTTGCAGATGCCGCCGATGCGAACGGCTTTTCCGCCGAGATGAACTTCCACGGCAATTTCCTTCGGCCGTGTATCCGTCGTCATGATCGCTTCGGCAACTTGCGAGCTGTGCTCGGTGGAATGGCCGACAAGAGGCGCGGCGGCGGCAATTCCGCTGCGGACATTTTCCATGGGCAAATGAATGCCAATGCGGCCGGTTGAAGCGACAAGGACCGAACGCTCGGGAATTTTCAGCAAGCGCCCAGCGAACGCCGCCATTGCTTCCGCATCGCGCAGACCTCGCGGTCCGGTGCAAGCGTTGGCATTGCCCGAGTTCACGACGATGGCTTGCGCTTGCTCGAGGGACGCCCGGGTTCGGCTGACCTTCACGGGCGCAGCGCAGACTTGATTGGTGGTGAACATTCCGGCGACGGCGGCGGGCGTTTCGGAAAGAATCAATCCGAGATCACGTTTTCGGCCCTTGTTGGAACCTTTGCCCGTGCCGAGCCGCTTGATGTCGCAAAAAACCCCAGCCGCGAGGAAACCGCTCGGGGCGGTGACCGAACCGGGTATGGTTTTCAGTGCGGATTTCATTTCTGTCCTCCGGAGGCGCTGTTAGATAAGGCCGGCCGTTTCGGGCAACCCGTGCATGATATTGAAGCATTGAACGGCTTGGCCGCTGGTTCCTTTCACGATGTTATCTTCCGCGCTGAAGAGGAGGAGGGCGCCGGTGCGCGGATCCAGACGCCAGGCCAAATCTAAAAAATTAGTCCCGGTGACATTCTTTGTATCGGGCAGGGCTTTGCCCTCGAGCACCCGGACGAACGGCTCGTTCCCATAAGCGGCCGCGTAACAGTTCGCGATCGCGTCGACGAGCTTTTGCCGGTCCGAATCCGTGGTGGTCGTTCCTTTCGGCCGAACGCAAATGGTCGTGAGGATCCCGCGATTTACCGGAATTAAATGGGGCGTGAACTGCACGATCACAGTTTCGCCGGCGGCGCGGGAAAGTTCCTGCTCGATTTCCGAAAGGTGCCGGTGTTTCGGAACACCGTACGGGCGGATGCTCTCATTGCACTCGGCAAAGAGGTAATCGACTTCGGCTTTCCGACCTGCGCCCGTGACGCCGCTGAGGGAGTTGATGACAATCTGGTGTGTGTCAATCAACCCCGCGCGGATGAGCGGCAGCAACGGCAGCAGGATGCTGGTGGGATAACAGCCTGGGCACGCGACGAAGCGGGCTTGCCTGATTTCGTCGCGATACATTTCGGGCAAACCGTAAACAGCTTCCTCGATCAACTCGGGAGCAGGATGTTCGTGGCCGTAAAATTCTTTGTACGTTTCCGTCTTTTTGAGCCGGAAGTCTGCGCTTAAATCAATGAGCTTGCAGCCGGCCGCGAAGAGAGGCGCCGCGAATTCGGCGGCCACGCCGTGGGGAAGCGCCAAAAAAACGAGCTGAGCTTGGGCGCTGATCTGAGCGGCCTGAGGATCGACGAACCTGAGCTTGGCGGCATTGCCCAAATGCGCGAAGCGCGGGAAGACCTGTGCGACAGTTTGGCCGGAATACTGACGTGAAGTTACGGCGACCAAGTCGGCCGTCGGATGGCGCAAGAGGAGCCGAACCAAATCTTCACCAGCGTACCCGGAAGCGCCAACGACTGCGACCGGAATGGCGGAGGAGGAATTCATGAGATTCAAAGCAGAAAGCCCCGCAGGCGTCAACCAGCGGGGCTGTGCAGCCAGAACTGTGTTTTCGCTTAACGCTTGCTGTATTGGAAACGTTTGCGAGCCCCGGGTTGGCCGTACTTTTTGCGTTCCCTCATACGGGGATCGCGCGTGAGCAACCCTTCACTTTTCAAGGAGGGGCGGAGATTGGAATCGAAGTCGAGCAAGGCGCGGGCGATGCCATGCCGCACAGCGCCGGCTTGGCCGTTGGGGCCGCCGCCGCTGACATTCACGCGGATGTCGAATTTGTTCAGGTTATCCGTGACCGCGAGCGGTTGGCTGACGATGGTGCGCTGAGTTTCGACCGGGAAGTATTGCTCGATCGGCCGGCCGTTAACGGTGATTTTCCCCGAACCGGAAGCGAGGCGGACGCGAGCCACCGCGGTTTTTCGGCGTCCCGTGCCGAGGAATTCGTTCGTGATTGAGTCGGGCATAAATTAGCGAAGAGCGAAGAGAATCGTGCAAATCATGAAACCGCGAGGGTGGCGGGTTGTTGCGCGGAGTGAGGGTGGTCTTTGCCCTTGTAGACTTTAAGTTTTGTGAGGAGGACCCGGCCGAGACGATTCTTGGGCAGCATGCCTTTCACCGCGTGAGTGATGAGCCGTTCGGGATGGCGGGCGCGCAGTTGTGAAACGGAGATGTATTTTTCGCCGCCTTTCCAGCCGGAATACGTCATGAAGTACTTCTCGTTTTCTTTTTTCCCGGTGAGAACGACTTTTTCCGCGTTGATCACCACGACGAAATCGCCCGCATCCAGGTGCGGCGTGTAAATAGCTTTGTTTTTCCCCCTCAGCACACAGGCAACTTTCTCGGCCAAGCGGCCGAGGACAGCGCCGTCGGCATCGACGACGTGCCATTTTCGCTGGTCCAAATTCACTTTCGGCAAATACGTTTTCATCGCAAGATCTCGAAGAGCGCAAAACCTAACAAACAAAAAGTGCAAGTCAATAGTGAAAGTAGCACAAGAAGCGCAAAGCGCTCGTGCGCTCATGCTGCTTTCGATGCCGTGATGTCCTCGATGCTTGCGATGTGCAGGAGGGCGCAACGGCGCGTGAGCTCCGCAAAGCCTTCGGCATCGGGATCGAGACCAATCTCGATGGAATTTCGGAGAACCCACGCGGCATCATGATTCTTCACCTCATAGGCATCGCCGCTGGACATTTTGATTCGAAAGGGGCGGAATGGCTCTTCATCCATTCTCTCCCGGAGTTGCTGTGCCGTGAACATGGTGTTTGTCCGATGAGTTATGGTTGGGTTTGTTCCTTCGGGGGCGGTGGTTCGGCCAAGCGTTTCTCCAGTTGATCGACTCTCCGGAGCAACTCAGGCAGTTGGTGCAGCGCCAGGAGTTGCCGTTTCATTTGCCGGTCCGGCTGGGCAGGCGACCCGAACCATTTCTCGCCATCCGGAATGTCATGCATGACTCCGGATTGAGCGGCGATGGTGACGTGGTTCCCAATTTTCAAGTGACCCGCCAGACCCACTTGCCCCGCCACGATCACAAAGTTGCCCAGTTTCGTGCTGCCGGCAATCCCCGCCTGCGCGACGATCAAACAATGTTCGCCGATCAAGACGTTGTGGGCGATCTGGACGAGGTTGTCGATCTTGGTTCCTTTTCCGATCACCGTCGGGCCCAGCGCGCCGCGGTCGATCGTGACATTGGCCCCGATCTCAACATCGTCATGAATGATCACCTGCCCGATCTGCGGAACCTTCCGGTGCTGGTCGCCGTCGAGGACATAACCAAATCCGTCCGAGCCGACGACGGTTCCAGCGTGAATTCGGACGCGGTCGCCGACCTGGGTTCGGCCGTACAAGACCACGTTCGGGAAGAGGTGGACTTCCGTCGCAAGCTGGCAATTGGGACCAAGATGATTTCCCCCTTCGAGAACGCAGCCGGCGCCGATCCGAACGCCCTCTCCAATGACACAGTATGGGCCGAGATACGCGCTCGGATCGATCTGAGCCGAGGCCGCGATGGCGCAACTCGGGTGGGCGCCTTGGCCAAATTGTCGTTCCGGGAAAAACAGGGGGAGCGCTTTGGCGAACCCAATTCGCGCGTTGGCGACTCGAATGAGCGGCTTTCGGCTCGAGGTGAAAGAATTGTCGACGAGAATAGCCGCGGCTGGGCTTTGCTCCGCGCGGGCGAAATAGGTTTCGTTCTCAGCGAACGTCAAGTCACCCGGTTTGGCATTTCCCGCCGGGGCGAAGCCGGTCAGCAGGACAGACCCATCTCCGACGACTTCGCCTTCGAGGCGGTTGGCGATTTCAGAGGCGGTGAAAGGCATGCATTAAAAACCGAAGATTAGACCCCGCGTTCGCTGGCGATGGCGTTCTTTTTGCCGAGCACAATGACGCGCGGCTCCCAATTTGCGGCCAGCGAAATGTCAACCAAACCGTAGGTCATAATCGTGATCCGGTCGCCGGTTTTGCCAAGGTGCGCGGTGGCGCCATTCAACACGATCGCGCCCGAGCCGGCTTCACCAGGGATGGCATAGGTTTCAAACCGGTTGCCGTTTTCCAAATTGCTGCAGAGCACCCGTTCGTACGGGAACAAGCCGACTTTCTCCATCAAATCGGACGCAATCGTGAGGCTGCCTTCGTACTCGACGCAGCCGCCGGTGACTTGGGCCCGATGAATCTTCGATTTCAACAACGATATCTGCATAAGAAATGTTCGACGCAGCATCCTAGCCCGAATTTTTGATTGAGCAATCCGCGCGGGAGAACGCGGCATCAACGATTGGATTCGGGTTCATCCTGCTGAATAGCGCTCCTCCATTTGAGCCGGCCACCACTCCGAAGTCACACATTGACTTGAATTTTGAAGCTAACTATAAAGTCGGCCGGACCTAATTCAATACCTACTTTAACCACTCTATGGCCAAGACCCTTCGCGTCGGAATGATCGGTTACCGTTTCATGGGAAAAGCCCACTCGAATGCCTGGCGGCAAGCCCCGCATTTCTTTTCGCTGAAAGCCGACGTCGAAATGCACACCATTTGCGGACGCGACCCTGCCGCGTTGGAACAGGCGCGCCAGCAATTCGGCTGGAACCATGCGACGACCGATTGGAAAGCCGTAGTCAATTCTCCCGATATCGATTTGGTGGACATCAACACGCCGAACGATTCCCACGCTGAGATTTCCATCGCGGCGGCTCGGGCCGGGAAACATGTGCTCTGCGAAAAGCCGCTGGCGATGAATGTGGCGCAATGCCAGGAAATGCTCGACGCGGCCAAGAAAGCCAAAGTCGTTCACATGGTCTGCCACAATTATCGGCGGATTCCAGCGATCGCCCAGGCCAAGAAAATGATTCAGGAAGGCGCCCTCGGGGACATCTACCATTATTATGCCAGGTATGCTCAAGACTGGATTGTGGATCCTGAATTTCCGTTGGTTTGGCGTTTGCAAAAGGGCATCAGCGGCAGCGGCGCTCATGGCGACATCAACGCGCACATTATTGACTTGGGGCGTTATTTGGTCGGTGAATTCAAAGAAGTTTGCGGCCAAATGAACACGTTCATTAAAGAGCGGCCGTTGATGGATCAAGGCGGCAAAGGAGCTGGCCTCACTGCCAAAGCCGGCAAAAAAATGGGCCGCGTCACGGTCGACGATGCGGCCATGTTTATCGGTCGCTTTTCCAATGGCGCTCTGGCGAACGTCGAGGCGACGCGTTTTGCTTTGGGCCGCAAGAACCACATCGCGATCGAGATCAACGGTTCGAAGGGATCGCTTGCGTTCGATTTGGAAGACATGAACCGGTTGAAATTTTTCGACAACACCAATCCCGCGGACCGGCAAGGCTTCCGGGATATTCTAGTGACGCAACCGGGCGGAGCTCATCCGTATGTCGGCAACTGGTGGCCGCCTGGCCATATCATCGGGTACGAGCATACATTCGTGCACACGGTCGCAGACTTCGTCAACGCGTGCGTCGATGGCAAGGCCGTCCAGCCGACCTTTGAAGATGGGCTCAGGAACCAGCGCGTGCTCGAGGCTGTCGAAGAATCGGCCAAGAGCCGCCAATGGGTTAAGGTGTAGGGATTGACGATTGACGATTTCGGAATGCGGAGGGGGAATTCGGATTTCGACCGAGCGTGAACGATTCTTCTCGCGCTGAAGCGGAGGCGAAACTTGCTTTTGAACTAATCTCCACGTGAAACAAATTGGCTTTGCGATCATCGGCTGCGGCGGCATCACGCTGCAGAATCACCTGCCCGGGTTGGCGCTCTGTCCTGAGGCCAAAGTCGTCGCTCTCTGCGATGCGAATCCTACGGTCCTGAAAGAGGCGAGCCGGCGTGCTGGAGTGGACGCTTGTTTTGCGGATTATGCAGACCTGGTCCGGCGAGAGGATGTGGACGCGGTCATCATCGCCACACCGAATTGTTACCACGCGCCGATCGCGCTGGCCGCCATCGCCGCGGGGAAACACGTTTTCGTCGAGAAGCCGCTCGCGATGAATGTGGCGGAAGCGCGTCAAATGACTCAGGCGGCGGAACGGGCGGGAGTTCGCAACATGACGGCGTTCACGTATCGTTTCGTCCCAGCGATGCGGTACATGGTTCATTTGGTAAAATCCGGCGCGATTGGGCAGCCGTATCATTTTCGGAGCTGCCGGCTGCAAGATTGGGGCCGGCGCGACTTGGGCTGGCGGCAGATCTCCAAAATGGCGGGGAGCGGCGAATTGGGGGACATGCTTTCGCACCGGATTGATTATGCGCATACCATGTTTGGCCCGATGCGCCGGCTAGTCGCGGACATGCGCCGTTTCCATGACATCCGCGGCGGCCAGCGTTCGGATTTGGAGGATTGGGTCGGCATCATCGCGGAATTCACGAGCGGCGCGAGTGGCATGCTGGAAAGCTCGAAAGCCGCGACTGGGCGCGGCGAAAGCGCCCGCAGCCAGGATTATGTCGAAGTCAACGGAAGCGAAGGAACGTTAGTCTTTCAATTGGAGCAGCCGCATCAGCTGCTGATCGGGAAGAGCGGCCGCACGCAACTTGAAACAGAACAGATTCCCCGGGAATTCTTGAAGGTTCCAGGATCCCCCCGCAACCCGGCCGAGGGCGATCCTCTGTTCAATTTTCGTTACGACCAAACATTCGAATTTGTCCGCGCGATTGTGGAAGAGCGGCCGTGCAGCCCTTCTTTTGCCGATGGCCTGCAAGCACAAGCCGTCATGGAAGCCGCGCAAATTTCTGCGCGCGAGAAACGCTGGGTTGAGGTCGTGGCATGAACAAAACGAAACAATCGGCAGGAGGAAAAGAACAGCAGCGGCGCGAGCGCCGGAAAGTGGCGATTATCACGGGCGCGGGAAGCGGCGTTGGGCGCGCGGTGGCGATTGCGCTGGTCCAGCGCGGTTGGGACGTGGCGGTGATCGGCCGGCGCAAAGAAACATTGGATGAAACAATTCAGCTTGCGGGCAGGAGTTCGGAGCAGCTGGTTTGTCCGTGCGACATTGGAGATCTGAAATCGGTCGAGAAGGCGTTTGCATCGGCCGTAAAAAAGTTTTCGACCGTGGACGCGCTGGTGAATTCGGCTGCGCTGAATGTGCCGAAGCGGAGTTTGGCCGAGTTGTCGATGGAAGATTACCGGAAGATGATCGATGCCAATTTGCACGGGGCGTACTACTGCACGCAAGCGGTGCTGCCGATGATGCGCCGGCAAAAATCTGGAACGATCGTTCACATCGTCTCGGAAGCAGGCAAGCAAGCCAGCCCGAAGTCGGGACCGGCTTACGTCATGTCGAAATTTGGCCTGACGGGACTGACTCAATCGATCAATGCGGAGGAGCGCGCCAATGGAATCCGGGCCTGCGCGGTGTTTCCAGGGGACATCGACACGCCGCTTCTGGATAAGCGGCCGCAGCCCCCTTCAGCAGAGGCTCGCGCCAAAATGTTGCGGCCGGAAGATGTGGCCGAGTGCGTCTGGCTGGCCTTGAGTTTGCCTGCGCGCGCGGTGGTGGAAGAAATTCTGATCCGGCCGAGCGGGGTTTAACTTTTCTGGCTTCTCACGTCAGGAACGCAGCGTTCACGCTGCAGGCGAGGCGTTGCAGCAATGCCATGGTGGTTGCTCCTGGGCTGCAACTAAAGCCCGCCTTCCTATTGTCTGCGGCTGCTCACTGCCGGAAAGTCTTCACCGTCTGAATCAGCGTGCGCAGCTCGTCCGCTGAAAATTTGTCGCGGAAGGAAGGCATTTTCTGAACTCCATGATCGTCTTTCCGGCCGTCCAGAATTTGTTTCTCGATCTCGGCTGGCGAGATTTTGCTAAGCGAGAGGTCCTTCGCGCCGATTTTTCGACCGGCAGGCGTTTGGGCTTTGCCATCTTTTCCGTGGCAAGGAGCGCAGTTTCTCATGAAGACATCCGGTGGTTCCTGGGCAGCGCCAGCCAGGGGCGAAGACAACAACAGGACTGGGGCGATTGCCATGGCGGCAACAATCGTTTTCATAAATAAGTAGCGCAGGGCAGTTCATCTGGTTCTCGTATGGGCAGTAAAATCGGGCTTGATCGTGTCGGCGACATTCATAAACCCAATGAACATTTCATCAAAGGATTGGTCGCCCCAGCGGACCCGATTTTCCGGGCCGGGATTGTGCGGATTACGGGTCGAATTGTCAAAACCTCCAGTGCAGAGGATCCACGTCCCGGCTGGCACTTTCTTCGGGTGCTCGAACTGGTAAGTGGTCTGCCAATTAAAATCATAGTTCGGGACCGAGAGCAGAACCTCGCGCCCGCCATTTGGATAAAGCGCCTCGTAACGAAACCATGAACCGCGCAAGTGCATGTGTGGGGCCAAGCTGAAGAGGATGCTTTCCTTTTTGAAACCATAAATCGCAACCGTGTCCGAACGCGCTTGTCCCGGCGAAACCTCGAACCCTTTATTGAAAGCCCCACGTGTTTCTAAAACGTATCGGGGAGGCGATTTTGCCAAGTACAAGCCGATCTCGCTCTGGTCCGTTTCCGGTTTGCCACTTGTGTTGTAATGGAGCTCGAATTGGAATTTGGCTCCGGGCCCAATCCATTTAGCCGTCTCCTTCGGAAAGAGCGCGGGCGCGCTGCCTGGAGCCCAGCCGACCAGGAAAGCATCTTCGCGGCCCATTGGATTTTTCTGGCCCGGATACTGAACCCGCAGGATGACGTGGTGCACAACGCGCCGGTTCTGCGGACGCACCATTACGCCTGCAACCCACGTTTGATTGGTGAACGGCGAATCGACCGTGACATACCGGTAATCGAGCACTCCCGTCGGAGGAATTTCCTGAGGCTGGGGAAGCCGGACAACCAGGTCGGGAGGGCCAAGCGGCCAATCAGGAGTTGGCGGCGGGAGTTCGCTGAGCGGGTCGGCGCCGTCGTCCCGCACAGCTCCTGCATCGAGCCAGGCGAGCAGCGTCTGCGTTTCTGGTTTCGAGAGCGAGCAGTCGTTGGAAAATTTTCCGTAATGCGGATCAGCGGACCACGGCGGCATCCGTTGCGTGAGGACCACTTCACGAATCATATCGGCCCGTGTTTTGATCTTTTGATGGCTCGAAAACGCGAATGGCCCAATGTTTCCCGGGCTATGGCACGTCGCGCATTTTGATTGGATGAGAGGCGCGACCTCTTTCCGATAGGAGTGGTTCCCCCAAGCGGAATCGAATGTAATCAAGCAGCCGTGCGCTGTGGTGGATGCTTTGGTGATCGGCTTTCCTGCCAGAAAATCGTTGAGAGCGTTTTCCAAGAATGTTTCCGTGGCCGCAGGTTTTTGCGCGCCTTCCGAAAGTTGGTCATCGAGCGCTCCGCGGTAGAAAATTCTCCAATCGTGTGTGCTGATCGCAATGGCCTCGGCAGTTCGCGTGACTCCCAGCAACCGGGCGACCGCTTGAGTTTCATCGAGCAGCACGGGTACTGGATCGATATGAAACTCTTGAATCTCCTTTTCGAGGGCGGCGCGATCGTCCGGTGAAGGATCGACCAGCCAGAAAGCGATTCCTTTGCTTTCGAATTTTTTCTGCAGCGCCTTAATCTTGGCGATGCTCTGGCGAATGATCGGGCAACCGACCGTGCTGAAAATGATCACGACTGCCTGGCCGTCCGCGCGCCGGATTTCGTGGCGATGGCCCTGCGTGTCGAGCAGGGCGAAGTCGGGGAGTTCTTCCGGTGGCACGGACCTGACCGGCAAAGAAAGACTGAGCAGGAGAAAAAAATAGGCTAAGGGCAGAGCGCGCATCTGTTTTGGAATGGTGGTGAAAGTGTGTAATGCAAAAGGCGGCTTAGCGCAACCGGCGAGTGACGGTGCGGCGGTGCGGCGGTGCGGCGGTGCGGCGGTGCGGCGGTGCGGCGGTGCGGCGGTGCGGCGGTGCGGCGGTGCGGCGGTGCGGCGGTGCGACGGTGCCGTTGAATTAGTGGCTCCTTGTTTATCGCCCCGTGAACGGAGGCAGGCCGCAGAGGATCGAGGAGAGGGGAACCCCAGGAAAATCGGCCTCCTCTCCCCA
>Ga0082335_1000895_pt1 | contig 69097 bp, 61 predicted proteins | sample Subgrocontami58m_FD_72375 | JGI IMG/M metagenome (GOLD analysis project Ga0082335, IMG submission 72375) | Subsurface groundwater microbial communities from S. Glens Falls, New York, USA - GMW37 contaminated, 5.8 m (SPADES assembly) (version 2) ... | reverse complement strand
CAAAGGCAAATTCGACCGGAAAGAGCCCCGCCGGCGTGCGCCCGTCCCCTTCCCTTTTCTCACCGGGAGGTGCAAATCCGTTCCTGCCCACCATTGCTGCCGTCGGCCCTGTTTGCAACGCCCAGCGCCCTGCTTGCCTGGCAAAGGTATAAAGCCTGGCCTGCGTGGAATCGGCTTGCAGGGGAACGACAACGATAAGTTGATCACTTTTAACATCAAGATTACCCAACGCCTCGGCAAAGCGGAGCTCTTTCTTGCCGTCGCCCGCATGCAACAGTAGGCTGGGAAAAAAGATCATGAGTATGAAAATGAGGACGGCAATCCCTGAGGCTTTTTTCCGGATAATTAAAGAGACATCATACTTCATTGTGTCCGACTCGCATTTTTTCATGGCATTCCCTGATCCTCCAGGCAAGTTGGAAATTTCTATGCACTGCTGCGCGCATATTGCAAGAAATTTAATTGCCTCCCTTAAAAACAGCAGCGAAATAATTAGCAGAGTTTAAATTGCCGAGAAAGAGAAAAATAGTTTCCAAAAGGTGAGAACTTAAGGTAAAGGTGAAACGTATTGCCATTTTCTAAGAGGAGGGTGAAATGCCAAAAAAATATGGCTCTGATCTCATTGTAGACGTGATCAAACAGTACGACTTCGACTATGTCAGCATCAACCCCGGATCTTCCTTCAGGGCGGTGCATGATTCCCTGGTCAACTATGGAGGGAACATCAAGCCGGAGCTCATCGAGTGCCCCCACGAGAATATTGCCGTCGGGATCGCTCACGGCTATGCCAAAGCCACCGGCAAGCCGATGCTGGTCTTTCTCCATAATCTTGTTGGCTTGCTTCACGCCACGATGGCCATCTATTATGCCTACATAGATAGGGTCCCCATGGTGATCGGAGGAGGGGGAGGTCCCATGGATATTGCCAAGAGGCGTCCCCACATCGATTGGATCCATACGGCCCTGGTCCAGGGAAACGCAATCAGGGACTACATAAAGTGGGATGATCAACCCTATTCCATCGCCGGCGTGCCCGACTCCTTTGCGCGGGCCTACCGCATTGCCAATACGGAACCAAAAGGTCCGACCTACATCTGCTTCGATGTGCCCATGCAGGAAGAACCCCTGGAAGGGGAAGTGCCTCTCTTAAACGTAAGCCGGCTCATGCCGCCCACCCCACTCCACGCTGATCCCGCCGCCCTGGACAAGGCAGCAGACCTTCTGGTGAAAGCCAAGAATCCTGTTATCCTGGCAGGTTACCTTGGCCGGAACAAGACTTCTGTCGATCAACTCGTTGAGCTGAGCGAGCTGCTTTCTCTTCCCGTTATTGACATGATGGACCGATTCAACTTTCCCAATACTCACCCTCTTGACCTTACCGGATCGGACTGCCTAAAATCGGCGGACCTCGTCCTCGCTCTGGATGTCCGCGATCTTGCCGGACCCACAACAAAGAAAGCTCGATCCAATGCCGACCGGTCAAACCGTCCGCAATCCGTTCTTCCCGAGAATTGCACGATCATCGAAATGGGCTTTTCCGATCTGGGTATTTCGAGTTGGTCGATGCAATATGAGAAAATCCAAGAGGTCGATCTTTCCATTCTCTGTGACACATCTGTCGCCCTGCCGGAACTGATCAAGAAATGCCGGGAAAAACTCACGGGGCTGGGTGATCGTAGCAAAGATCTGAAGAGCCGTTTCACGAGCCTCAGCAGCCAGCACGCCCAGATCAGAAAGGCATGGAAAGAAGAGTCCCGAGAAAACTGGGATGCCACGCCAATGACGATTCAACGCCTGGCCGCGGAAGTATGGGAAGCAATCAAGAAGGAAGACTGGGTCCTGACGGTCAGCACCAATGGACTACAAGAATGGGCAAGGAAGCTCTGGGATTGGGATAAACCCTATCGTTTTCCGGGAGAGGGTCTGGGTACGGGGACACAGCTCAACATCTCCTTGGGCGTGGCCCTTGCTTACCGCGGAACAGGAAAGCTTGTGGTGGATATCCAACCGGATGGCGATCTGCTTTTTGATCCGGCAGCCTTGTGGGTTGCCTCCCACCACCATATCCCCATGTTGATTGTGATGCTGAACAATCGCAGCTATCAAAACAGTTATAACCATCAGGTTTCCTTGGCTAAGAAAAGAGATTATCCGGTTGAAAGGGCAACAATAGGGACAGAACTCGCTGGGCCGGCCCCTGATTTTGCCGGCATAGCAAGAGCGTTCGGATGGTACGCAGAAGGACCGATTGAGGAAGGCAGCAAGGTTCAAGAGGCAATTGCCAGAGCTATTCAAGTCATTAAAAACGAGGGGAGGCCCGCATTGGTGGACACCATCATCCGGCTATAAATACGCGTTGACAAGGAGTAGAGTTTTTATGAATTCAATATATCCACGGTTCGACCAGCAGTATCTCAACTGTCAATATGTCATTGACATTCAAGTTCGTTACTGCTTATGCTTATTTTGAAAGGCAACGCCTTATCAACTTTAGTTAAGGCGCCAGAGAGAGGATATTTTCCAATAAAATAGAGGAGGTCTAAAATGAAAAAATCAAATCTTTACCGCTTTTGTTTTGTTTTCGCCGTACTCCTGGTTGCTTCTTTGTTCGTACCACGGGGACTGAAAGCCGCGGGCCAAGAAAGTAAGGCTCGTAAGACAATTAATTTCGTCACCAACGCGGTAGGTTCAGGTTATTACACTGCGGCGGTAGCTCAGGCACAGGCTATCGCCCGAAATTCCAATATCGATGTCGTCGTGCAACCAACGCAAGGAGCCAATATAGTTCCCAACGTTGTGAATTCAGGGGAGGCTGAGTTGGGCATAGCGGCGGCCGATCTCATCAGGACAGACATTAATAAAAATCTGCGGCTCGTTGAGGTAGGTCATTACATCTTGTTCGCATGCATAGTCGGGGCCGACAGCGGGATAAAAACCATGGCCGATCTGAAAGGCAAAAAACTCCAAAGGATACGCCCGGGCACAGGAAATACCGATACCCTTTCTGCCGCAATGCTTGAGGCCTTCGGTATCGATCCGGACAAAGACGTAGTATCACTTAGGGCTGAAAATTCTACCAAGGCGATCGATGATGTTGCTGACGGACGGGCTGCGGGTACCTTCAGCGGCATTAGCGGAGCTAAAATGGAGGAATTCGACAAAAATGTCAAGGGCGGGAGCTACGTAGTTCCTTTCCCCGCGGATAAGTTCGAATATGTCAAGAAAAAATTCCCCTATATGAAACTGATAACGGTTAAGGCCGGGAGCCAACCGGGAGTGAAAAAAGATACCCCCGTAATTGGCTGGCCAACCGTTCTGATTACGAACAAATCTGTAGCCAATGACACCGTTTACACGATCGTCAAAACCCTGATAGATCAGCAAAAAGAATTAGTAAAAATAAACCCGATGTTCAAAGAGTGGGCATTAGATGTGGCGGCGCAGTCCGAAGCAGCTCCATTTCACCCAGGCGCCATTAAATACTACACCGAAAAAGGGGTCTGGAAGGAGGCTGCCAAGGCGAAGGTAAAGGAGCAGAAGCCCAAGAAGAAATGAGCAACAGCCCCATAAAAGGAAAACAATGATGAACAAACCACGAGACGGCGCGAAAAAGAGACAACCTGAGTTTGGTTCGGACCTTATTGTTGACCTGATGACGGGTCTCGACATTGAGTACGCGGCCTTCATTCCCGGCGTCACTAGCAACTTAAGTTAAGGGGGGATAAAAACATGACGCAAAGATTTTATTCATTTGTAGCAATCGTGGTGATGGTCGTGGTCGTCTCTTTGCCGATGGCCGGCGCAGAAGAATGGGAGAAGGTCTTGGAGGCGGCTAAGAAAGAAGGCACTGTTTCGGTGGTTGGTGCGGTGGGCAGCAACCGGCGCGATGTCTTGATCCAGCCCTTCGAGAAAAAATATGGCATCAAGGTGGACTTTTGGGGCGATCGCGGCTCCAGCGCCGGCCCAAAGCTATCGGCAGAACGTAACGCCGGCAAGTTTCTCTGGGACATTTATATCGCCGGTACCTCGGGCGCGCTCTCGTTGCTGCTGCCAAGCGGGATGCTTGATCCGCTGGAGCCGGCGCTAATCCTTCCCGAAGTAAAAGACCCCAAACAGTGGCGCGGCGGTGCGCTGGAGTTTGTCGACCCGGGCAAACGCTTTGCGGTCATGACTCCGTCACAGCGCGGAACTCTCTATGTCAATCCAAAGGTAGTGAAGCCGGATTCGATAACCTCCTACAAAGATTTATTGAATCCGAAGTATAAGCAAAAGATCATCATAGACAATCCCACGAAGGCGGGACCCGGCCAGGCGACGTTTACGTTCTTTTACTTGCATCCCGCGCTCGGGCCGAACTTCATCCGGGAACTCGCCAAACAGGAACCCTTGCCTTTGAGGGATTACAACCAAGAGATTGACGGCATTGCCAAGGGAAAGTTCCTGGTGTTGATCGGACTTTCGGATGTCTTCGCCGAGGAACGCATGGAAGCCGGCATGCCTATCGCGATTCTCGATCCGCGTAAGCTAAAGGAAGGCTCCGATGTCAGTCCCGCCGCCGGCGGCCTCGGCATGTTCAACCGCGCGCCGCACCCGAATGCGGCCAAAGTGTATATCAACTGGCTGCTCTCGAAAGAAGGCCAGACGGACTTTGCCCAGGCCAATGGCTATATCAGCGCACGTCTGGATGTGCCGACGGATCATTCGCCGTGGCGCGTGCCGATCCCCAGGTCAATCAAAACATATAATCAGGCGGCGATGGATGTCAAAGACGACCTTCAGGTAGTGCTCAAAGAAGCCTTTGGGCATAAATAAGGCAGAAAGCAACAGCCCCAAAAAGGAACTCAAAATGAACAAACCACGAGACGGCGCGAAAAAGAGACAACCTGAGTTTGGTTCGGACCTTATTGTTGACCTGATGACGGGTCTCGACATTGAGTACGCGGCCTTTATTCCCGGCGCCACCTTTCGCGGCATTCACGATTCGATTGTTAATTATGCCGGCAATGTCAACCCCAAGGTGATCTTTTGCTGCCACGAAGAGATTTCCGTAGCGATCGCCCATGGCTATGGGAAGGTCAGGGGGAAGCCGATGGCCGCCATCACCCACAATATTGTCGGCCTCCAGCATGCCAGCATGGCCATTTTCAACGCCTGGTGCGATCGCGTTCCAGTCATCGTTCTGGGTGGGACAGGGCCAATGGATACGACCAAGCGCCGTCCCTGGATCGACTGGGTCCATACGGCCCTGGTGCAGGGGAATCAGGTGCGGGACTACGTTAAGTGGGACGACCAGCCTCATAATCTGCAAAGCGTCCCCGCCTCTCTTATCCGTGCCTACCGTATCGCCACTACGGAGCCTAAGGCACCCGTTTACATCTGTTTTGATATCACTCTGCAGGAAGATCCTATTCAGGAGCACATTGACCTGCCGGACCTGAGCCGTTTTTCGCCCCCAGCACCCCTGGCGGCCCATCCGGAAGCCTTGCAGAAGGCCGCTGAACTGCTGGTCACAGCCAAGGCGCCCTTGATTATCGCTGATTTTGTCGGACGCAATCCCGCAGCCGTGCCCTCGCTGATCGAGATTGCGGAACTGCTGTCCGCGCCGGTCATTGACAAGGGCAACCGCTTCAATTTCCCCAATACTCATCCGCTGAACATAACAGGAGGATCCGCACAGTTTTTGCAGGAGGCAGATGTTATTCTGGCCCTTGACGTACAGGACCTCTGTGGAGCGCTTCGCAAGGCGGATCATCGTGTCCGCAAGACGCTGGATTACGCCATCAGTCCGTTGGCAAAAATCGTCCATATCTCTATGAATGATATGCTGATCCACAGTTGGTCTTCCGATTACCAGGGTCTGGAGGCGATAGATGTGCCCATCAGTGCGGATACCTCCGTTGTTTTACCCGAACTGACCCGTCTGTGCCGTCGCCTGACGGGAAATGAGGGCGAGACGAATCCTCAGCGGAGGGCAAGGTTCAATAACGTCCAAGAGAAACACGATCAATTGCGGAGTAAATGGTGGGCGGAGGCTCAGGCAACGACCTCCCAAAAAGAAATCGCCGCCGCTTTTCTGGCTTTGGAGATCTGGGAAGTTATCAAGAATGAAGACTGGGTGCTGGTCAATGGTAACGCCAATGGTTGGGCGCGCCGGCTATGGGATTGGACTAAGCCCTATCAGTATATCGGAGGCAGCAATGGGGCTGGATTAGGCTACGGCATGGGAGCATCGCTCGGTGCCGCTTTGGCTCACAAAGGGACCGGCAAGATTTGTGTAGATATTCAGGCCGACGGCGACCTGCTGATGACGACCAGCGCCCTCTGGACCGCCGCCCACCACCAGATCCCCCTGCTGACTGTCATCTATAATAATCAATCTTACTATAATTCCGAACTGCATCAGGGACATGTCGCCAAGTTTCGTAACCGCCCAATAGAAAATGCCGGCATCGGCACCCGTCTTGACAATCCCCTGATCGACTTTGCCAAGATTGCCGAGGGCTTCGGTATGTACAGTGAAGGACCGATCAAAAATTCCGCCGAACTGCGGCCGGCGCTTAAGCGGGCTCTGAAGGTGGTCAAGGAGCAGAAGATCCCTGCCCTGGTAGACGTGAACGTGATTGCGGAAGGAAGGTCATGATTATGCGATGAAGTCTGATATTTATGCCACGAAGGAGGAGACGGATGGCAGCGAAGAAAAAGGAAAAAGTAAAAAAGACCTTCGAATATACCCAGGAAGCGAAGGGAGATGGCTGGGGCAGGGAGAATTATCCCTATCCCAAAGGGGCGGCTTTTATCGAATGTGATGAACTGAAATGCATTGGCTGTGGAATCTGTCAGATGGCCTGTTCCATGAGCCATTATGGAGTAATCAACAAAGACCTGTCGAGGATCCAGGTTCGCAAATACCTTTTGCCCCTTCCCAAGGCGGTCCAGGTGACCTGCTGTCAATGTCCGCCTGAGGAAAGGGAGTGCCAAAAGGCCTGTCCCTTAAAAAAAGAGCCGGCCATCTATTTTGACAAAGACTCACTGCATATGGTGGTCGATGAAGAGCGATGTCTCGGTGAGAAGTGCCTCTTGTGCCGGAAGGCCTGCCCGGCTAAGGCGATAAGAATTTACCCGGCCCACTCGCCCACACCTTTCGTCTGTGATTTATGCGATCCAACCAACAGCGGTGACCGGAACCCCCAATGTATCAACGTTTGTCCCTATGGGGCCCTTTATTTCAAAGGCACTGTGGACCGTTTTGGTTCCATGACGAATGACCTCATGCGCAAGCACGCTGATGAAAAGGCCGAATTGCTGGCAAAGCGGATGTATCCCTTGAAAAGAGAGCTCATGTTCGATCCGAAGTGGAGGTGACAGGATGGCGGAAATAAAATTTAGTCTGCTGGAAGTGGACTTAACGAATGAAACAAGCCGGGTCCTGGATGTTACGGAGGAAGTGAAGAAATATTGGGGGGGCCGAGGATTAGCCAACAAGCTGCTGTGGGATCTGGTGCCTCAGGGCGCCGATCCCCTGGGACCGGATAATATCCTGCATGTGGGCGTGGGACCATTAACCGGCATCATGGGAACCAAGACCATCTTAAGTTTCAAATCCCCCTTGACCGACTGGGCCGGCCGGAGCTCCGTTTCCGGCTATTTCGGCGAAGAAATCGTAAAAGCGCAGTATAATGCCGGCATCCTGATCAAAGGCCGGGCGAAGAAACCTGTTTATCTCTATGTCCATGATGACGACGTGCAGATCCGTGATGCCGCGGATTTGTGGGGCCAATGGAAGCAGAAGACGGAAGTTACGCTGCGGGATAGGTTAAATCAGGAGACAGGCGAAGTATTTGGCGTACTGTGCATAGGCCCTGCCGGCGAGAACCTGGTGAGGTATGCCAATGCGACCACCGAATTTGTTCATTCCGCCTCCAAATGGGGAGTTGGCGCGGTGATGGGCTCCAAGAATCTCAAGGCCATTGCCGTCAGGGGAATGAAGGGGCCGCTCTACGCCGATCATCGGCAGGTATGGAAGCTTTTCCGGGAGTACGCCACCAGTTCCAAGACGGCACTGCGCAAGCTTACCGAGAGCCGCTTTGGTCATACCAGCTCTCCTCCGGATCTGCTCCGGTACGCCGCCGAAGGCATTAAGAATAATCATCTCAGCTACGATCACGAGGTTGTAAAAAGAAGCAACAGCCTGGAACACCACTTGAAGTATTTCGCCTGGACGGATGGCTGTCCCGGATGCGCCGCTGCCTGCTTTGTCCCCTACTTCAAGAATAGTGAGCGCGGCGCCTTTGCCGGAGAGTTCAGACATGACAATACGGGCGGCTTCAATGCCAATATCATGATCGGCTACGACGAAATGGCCGAGCTTGCACCACTGGAAGACGAACTCGGGATGGATGGCGAGGAGCTGGGGGGGATCGTCGCCTGGGCCATGGACCTCTATGAGCAGGGCATCATCACCAGGGACGACCTGGGAGGCCTCGATTTAAAATGGGGCAACATGGAGGCAGCTTGTGAGCTTATAAAGAAAATCGCCTACAAGGAAGGTCGTGCACCTGCCGCATTAGCGGAAGGATTTCGGAGAGCTTATCAAATATTCGGAAAGGATTCCAAATGGTATGCCTTTGAGGTACACGGATGCGCTTCTCCGACCTATGACATAAGGAACAAACACCACGGCCGGGGGCTGGAGTATGTGACCAGTCACAACGGAGCCCGGATGGGCGCCGGCTTAGATACCATGTTCCATGGTGCGGCCACAATCTGCTTCTTTGCCCTGCCTCCCTTTGCTCAAATTTGGGGTTCAGCGCATGAAGCCACCAGGCTATTTCTCAATGCCGTCTGTGGATGGGACCTGACAATGGATGACATCAAGGATGTAGAACTGAGGAACTATTACTTCAACAGATGCGTCAGCCTCAGAGAGGGATATCATCCCGCAAAAGATGACTATTTCCCGCCCCGGGCTTTTGAAGAGCCGATTACGGACAAATATGGTAAAACCTGGGTATGGGATAAGGAGGATTTTGAGGAGGAAAAAAAGAAATATTATGTTACAAAACTGAAGCTCACGGAAACCGGGCTACCACCTAGAGCGGATTTACAGCGCCTCGGTCTTGGATTCGTCATCCCCATCCTCGATCCCCTGGGGGCAATCGGCTAATCTGTACCTGTTGGAAATATACAAAAGGAGGCTGGCTAGAGACAGTAAGAAATGGGCAAGGTTTATCTGGATGTTCTGCCATCGCTTGCCGACTCACTAGGCATCGGTGCAGCAACTGAAGAAGTTATACCCGAACAGGGCAGCGATGGCAACTATTCGGCGCTGGATCTGCTTATGGTACTTTGCGCCAAATACCATCACTTCAACGAGAGCGTTTTTGACGTTAAAACACAGAAATTCACAGGTCACGTGGCTATCTTCCTGAACGGTCGCAACCTGGAGCTCATGGATGGACTCGCCACAAGGTTAAATAACGGTGATACCGTAACGATAATTCCCTTTATGGAGGGAGGATAATTTACGATCACGAATAAGTTTGAGTTCATAGAAAATTATCTGTCAGGAGGAATCATGAAATCAGGGGCAATTCTGGGAGCGGCGTTAGGCATTCTCTTCATGGTAACAGCTGCTTTCGGCGCGGAACAAACACTATTAAAGAGCAAGCAAGACAAAACAAGTTACGCCATCGGCATAAATATAGGCACCGACCTTAAAATGCAGGCCATTGAGGTGAATCCCGATATTCTCATGAGGGGATTGAAGGATACATTATCAGGCAAAAAAAAGCTCATGACTGATGAGGAGATCCGTGAAACCATGGCCGCGTTCACAAAGGAATTGAACGAAAAGCGCGCTGAGGCCATGAAAAAATTGGGGAAAAAGAACAAACAGGAAGGGGAGAAGTTCTTAGCCGAAAACAAAAAAAAGGCAGGGGTTAAAACCCTTGCCAGCGGCCTCCAGTATAAAGTTATCAAGGAGGGAACCGGCAAAATCCCCAAAGCAACCGATACGGTCACCGTCAATTATCGTGGCACTTTCGTCGATGGGCAGGAGTTTGACAGCTCGGCCCGCCACGGCCAGCCCGCAACTTTCCCTGTTACAGGCGTCGTGCCGGGATGGACAGAAGCCTTGCAGTTAATGAAAGAGGGGGCAAAATGGCAACTCTTCCTCCCCGCAAATCTTGCTTATGGAGAAAGAGGGATGGGCGGAGTGATCGGACCCAATGCAACCCTCGTCTTCGAGGTTGAATTGCTCTCCATAAAAGCAGATGAAAAGAAATGACGACCGGCGGGGCAGCAGTCAGTGAGTTAGAAAGGGCTTACTTGCAGTAAGCCCTTTCGGGATGAGCTTATACCGCTGGCGGGATTTTATCCCTTTATCGGTTTATCATGAAAGCAATCAAGGACGATATCACGACGCTGGCCGTTGACGCCGTTGTGAACGCCGCGAACACCAGCCTTCTCGGCGGTGGCGGCGTGGATGGAGCAATCCACCGGGCCGCCGGTCCCGGCCTGCTCGCCGAAACCAGGCTTCTGGGAGGCTGCAAGACCGGCGAGGCGAAGCTCACCAAAGGGTACAACCTGCCGGCAAAGCACGTTATCCATACCGTCGGTCCGGTATGGCACGGCGGCAGGCACGGGGAACCGGCCCTGTTACGAAGCTGTTATTGGAATTCGTTGGAAATTGCGCGGGAGAAGGGCTTCAAATCCATAGCTTTCCCCTGCATCAGCACCGGCGTCTACGGTTATCCCGCAGAAGAGGCGGCCGCCATCGCCGTGGCCACCGTTCGCGGGTATGGAGCCAAGACGGGATACGACGGAGAGGTTATCTTCTGCTGCTTTTCCCAAAGCGATCTCGAAATCTACCGGAAGCTGCTGGACGATTGAAGAGCCCTGGGGGAAAATATGCCAAGCACATAACGGCGTGTCTCTTCTGCTGATTAGCAATGGAATTCCCAAAAATCTCAGTCATGCCCTAAGCATCTTCTCACATGATCTAAACATCACTCATGTTGTCATCAGGCAGCGCGGATCGGGCTTATCCAGATTATGATATGCTAAATAGCTCATTGCCGGACAGCCGCCATGGCAGGAAGGAAAAAGATTGCATTCCTGGTCAGGGCATTTATTCCCTGAAAATGTACGGAAAAAATTTAGGATCGGCTGTTGACATATTTTTTGAAAATCATCTTTCATGATATTGCCCAGTTCAAATTCTTTATGGCGAAAGAAAAGATAACAGGGATAAACGGAACCGTCAGCCAGAAGGGAAAGCTTCGCCGTGCCAGCCGGACAACGGACGGATGGTAAGGAGTGGCAATTATCATCTTCCGAAATAAAACCGGAACAAAATACACCATTCAGTCCGCGGTGACTCCTTTTAAGGTCGGTTAATTTTTCGTAGAACTGATAAAAGGGCATGCAATGTTCGAGATCCTGTTTGTCCGCGCTGTCGCGATAGAGTAAGTAATAGTCAATCCCCGGTAGATCGATGTATTGCCTGCCTGATTTCGGTATGCCTGTTGCAACAGCCATCACACTTTTAAGGACGGGCTTGTGTCGCATAATATAGGCATGCAGGTCTTCCGATATTTCCTGGTCATTGATTGAAATCCCGATTCGCAAAAATTCTCGGTCATATCGTTCCGAAAGGCTGTTCAGTATGGCGATGTTCGTTCCATTACTGCTCAAGTTACTTTTCATTTGCTGCCTATTGATAATATCCAGCAATAGCAGCAACCCCGGATGGAGGGTGGGTTCCCCTCCCAGGATGTCGATACATTCTATGCCGGCATCTTTGAGAAGAGAGGTAATCCTTGTGAAATCGTCTAATGCCACATCGTCGGTAGCGGGCAGACCTTTGTTAAAGCAAAACTGGCAATGATAATTGCATCGCATGGTGGGATAAAACTGAATGTAGGGTCTAATGCCCATCAACTTGTCATCCTGATGTATCTTTGGTCATAATTGCCTCCCTACCGGACAATGCCATGTAAAACACACATGAGCGGATCAGGGGCAAGGGGGCTTGGGGCACGGAACCGGCATCCGCCGGCACATTCTAAAATGACCGGGCAATCGTGACAGGAAAGGTTACTCAGCGGAAGATGTTCGAGTCCCTCCCAGCAACTCTTCAGACTGCGGCGTGCGTCTCCCAGAACCTTATCCCGATAAAATCCGCATTTCACCGCTTCTCCTGTCGACATAACGGTCATCAAGTGCCTGCCGCAGGCGTAGCCGTCCGATGATCCATGGTAACCCCCGCCATAAGCAAAGGCCATTAAGGGCGCTGCTTCCTCGCAGGAAACTACCAGATCCCGATGCTTCTCCAAAGAACCCATCCATACCGGATAATCGATTCCCCACTCGATAACGCCGATTTCTTCCATAAAATCTTGCAGGCGTTCGAATTCTTCCAGGTTTCCTCCATGAATCATGGTGGCCACGGAAAGGGCAATCCCGGCCTCCTTGGCGGCATACATTCCCCGCATGGTGCGCTCAAATGTACCAGCACCCCGCATTATTTCGTGTCCCTTTTGCCAACCGTCAAGACTAAACTGTACTTCGTCAACCTTCAGCCAGGTAATGTTCTCCGGATTAATGAGGGTGCCATTAGAAAGGAGTATGCGCCGAACGCCGAGATCGACGGATTGCTCGATAAATGCCCGCAAGTCCTTGTACAGAAGCGGTTCGCCTCCCGAAAGAATGAGCCTGAGTCCGCCCAGAGCGGCGAATTGCCGGGTAATGCTCAGGGCATCAGGCAAGGCCAAAACATCACTCTTTCCAGCCCCGAGATAACAGTGCCGGCAGCGCAGATTGCAACGCTCCAGGAGGTGCAGTTCCAGATAACGCAAGGACGGATTTACCGGCTCATTAATAGCGATGGGACGTCGCTCGGGGCGGGAAAGCAGCTCCAACAATCCTTCTGCCAGGCAATATCCGACAAATTCCGCGTCCGAAGTCAGCTCTTCCCCTCTTCGTGTTCCGTCACATTGCGTTAAAAAATATTTTGCCCGCTCATCAATTTCATACAGTTCATCTCTACCAATGTGATAGAGAAAGGACTCTTCGAGGCACTTTATCGCAACATGCACAGGCAAGCGAAGAAACGACGAAGCCCAGGGCAAAGTATTCAAGACGTTACTCCAAGTCCGATTCCTGAATCAAATTGTTGACCCACAAATGGGCAAGCACAATAAAGCCACCGCAGGGCTCCAGATCATCCGACGGCGTTGCCGATTGGAAATCGCAATCTTCAGCACGAAAGGAACAGCTACTACAAAGGGTATTGCCCAGGGTATTTCTGCATTTTTCCCAGAGCAAGCGATTTTTTATGAAAGGGGGAATCGTTTTGATATCCACTTGCTTCTTATTGACCAAGGCATTTACGACTTCAGCTGCCCGGCAAGCCGTCTCTTCCTTTGCGCCATCCTTAAAAAACATGCAGTAGGGACGACAAAGGTATGCCTTGAATGCTTCTTTTCCCATAACTGCCTGAATGTCTCTCCTTAAAAAACATGATGGCCTGGGAAGAAGATTTCCTACCCAGACCATCTTCATGATCAATAAAAACTCCCGCTCAGCATGACCGTTTACATTTGCACATACCCGTTGATACCTTTGTGATTTTTTTAATTTTCATTATGTCACCTCCTTTCTTTTGTTTAGTATAATAAGTCATTTTCTATTATGCAACCGCTAAACTCAACAGGGCTATGCTTCGCTTTTGCAAACCTTTCTTACTTCGTCTCAGATGGTATGTTATACCTACCATTACCCTTCCTTTTAATTATTATTGTATTGCAGCACGCAAAATATAATATTTAAAGACAATAAATAATTGGAGGTGTGAAATCGAGATGAATCAGGCGATCGGTACTAAGGTTCCGTTCAGTACGGCAAATGTCGGTAAATGTATGTGCCCCAGGTGCCCGGTACAGTCAAAGAGCCAGTGCGTCAGCAGCAAGCTTGCCACCATTAAGGAGGCGCTGGCCAAGAAACCTCTGAATTCTGAAGAGATTCCAGGAGTATATTGTTCAACCGGGTCAGCTGCCTGCAAAGACCTGGACCCGAAACAATCCTGCCTTTGCGGCGGCTGTGCTGTTTTCAGCCATTATAAACTAGACACGGGAATGCCGGCCGGCTATTACTGCCGTGACGGTTTTGCCAAGTAGGCCGTCCAACCTCAATTTTACACTGCGGGACTTCTATAAGGCGGGGAGTGCATTCATGTGGCAGTTCGATTCCGAGGTGCATGAGGTAATCCAGCAGACCCCTACTGTTAAGTCCTTCCGATTTCCGATCAACGCAAAAAGTGTCCGCTACAGAGCCGGACAGTTTTTCTTTCTCACCATAAAGGTCAACGGCGAGGATGCCATCCATCATTTTTCCTTTTCCTCATCACCCACCGATAAGGGCTACATCGAGTTTACCAAAAGAATCACCACCAGCGATTTTTCTCAGGCTTTGGACAGGTTGAAACCGGGAGATTGGGCTAACCTGCAAGGTCCGGAGGGAACCTTTACCCTCTCCCGGAAGTACGCTAAATTGGCCTTTTTAAGCGGTGGCATTGGCATAACACCTCTCATGAGCATGATTCGCTATGTTTCGCATAAGAAGCTGCCCTATGACATTGTCCTCCTCTACGGAAACAGCTCAATCGAGGATATCGTCTTCCGGAAAGAATTGGAGGGATTGGTAATGGGCAATTCCCATCTTCGGGTAGAACACATTATTTCCGGACCAGACCTTCCTCCCCACTGGCTGGGAAAAACGGGACATATCAACAAGGACATAATCGTAGATACAGTGCCTGATTACCGGGAAAGGTTGCTTTACATATCCGGGCCACCCAAAATGGTCATCACTCTGGAGCAACAGCTCAGCGGTCTTAAGCTGGCGGCAAGACAAGTAAGACGAGATTCTTTTACCGGTTATGACTGAAAAGGGCAGTTAAACAATAGCCTAACCAGGCAATCGCTCGAAAAAAGATCTCAATATCAGGAAGGAAGTTCCGATGCCGCGTAATATACCTGTGGGGAATGGCAAGCTGCTCGTCACCTTTGATGATGACTATTGCCTGAGGGATATTTATTTCCCCTGTATTGGCAAGGAGAACCATACGGATGGGCGTAAATGCAGATTTGGCATTTGGGTAGATGGGAAATTCAGCTGGGTAAATAAAGACTGGAACCCGAGGCTGGAATATATCGAAGCGAGCCTGGTCACTCAGGTTAAGGCTTTAAATAAGGAAATGGGTATCGAGCTCAACTGCCATGACTTGGTTGATTATGAAGAAAATTTGTATATCAAGAAGGTGTGTCTAAAAAACCTCGCCGCTCGGGAAAGAGAAATTCGTCTTTTTTTTCATCATGACTTAAACATTCTTGAATCACCGGCTGCCAATACCGCCTATTACGATCCCGATGAAAAGGCAATAATCCATTACAAGGAAAAACGATATTTTCTGATGAGCGGTATGAGAAATGATCGGCAAGGCATCGATCAATATGCAACGGGAATAAAGGATTTTCATGGGCTGGAAGGCACATGGAGGGATGCTGAGGACGGTCAGCTCGAAGGAAATCCCATCGCCCAGGGCTCTATCGATTCATCGCTGGGCTTCACTGTCAAAGTTCAAGCACAGGGAGAAGAAACTATATACTATTGGATCTGCGCCGGGGAAGATTACAGCGCCGTAAATCGACTCAACAAAATGATCAAAGGTCATGGACTTGAACATTTCACCGAGCGTACCAACAATTACTGGCAGGCATGGGTAAATAAGGAAGACACAAATCTTACCCTCTTGCCTCCCCCTATTCAAAAGCTCTATAAGAAGAGCCTTCTTATCCTGCAGACCAACATCGATTTCGGCGGTGCCATTATCGCCGGGACCGATTCCGACCTCCTTCGTGATGCACGGGATACTTACAGTTATATGTGGCCGCGGGATGGCGCTCTTACTGCCTATACCCTTGATAGAGCCGGCTACCAGGGAATAGCGAGACAATTTTTTGAATTCTGTTTTGACATCATTCACAAGGGAAAAGAATCTCTGGGCGGTTATTTCCTCCACAAGTATAATCCCGATGGATCGTTGGGCAGCTCGTGGCATCCCTGGGTAAACGACCAGCAGAAAATCCTACCTATACAGGAAGACGGCACCGCGCTCATTCTTTGGTCATTATGGCTGCATTTTAAAAGATATAAAGACATCGAGTTTATCGTTCCTCTCTATGAACAAATGGTAAAACGGTGCGGGGATTTTCTCGCCTCCTATCGAGATGACGATACCTGGTTGCCGCTTCCGTCGTATGACCTCTGGGAAGAGAAATGGGGAATACACACCTTCACAGTGTCGGCGGTGTATGCGGGCCTTAAGGCAGCAGAAAATTTTGCAGATTTTTTCAACGATGCTAAAAGAAAAAATATCTATGCCCGCGCATCATCGCAGGTCAAGGCGGCGATGGAGAAATACCTTTACAGTAGCGACCAGCAGCGATTTTTAAAAACAATTGTGCCCCGTAGAGATGGATCATTTGAAACTGACCTTGCCGTAGATGCCAGCATGTATGCGCCATTCTATTTCGGCGTTTTCGAAGCAAAGGATGAACGAATGGCGAATACCATGGCTGCCATAAAAAATCACCTCTGGGTGAAGACCCAAGTGGGTGGCATAGCACGGTATGAGGGAGATAGTTATTATCGGGTTAGTGATAATATGAGAGAGGTGCCGGGCAATCCCTGGTTTATATGTACCCTCTGGCTTGCGCAGTGGTATATAGCAAAAGCAACAAATCATGAGGAACTTCTGGAAGCCATGTCACTTCTTGATTGGGTTGCATCGAGAGCCTTGCCTTCGGGAGTTCTGGCAGAACAAATACACCCCTATTCCGGGAAACCGCTTTCCGTTACACCGCTAACCTGGAGCCACGCGACGTTTGTGGCGACTGTATTGGAATATCTGGATAAGGAGCAGAATTTAGCGAACCTGAGGTGACTCCATGTCAAAAGTCGATGATACCTATGAGAATGAAACCATATGCAGCAGATTTTGTGGCGTGTGTCCCACCTATCCGGAGATTAAGGGAGAGCTGTTGTTTTGCGCCCGCGGCAAGAGCCACAGTTCCAAAGAGAAAGCCGGCTGTAATTGCAGCCTCTGCGATGTTTGGGATAAGTATGACCTGGATGATTTTTACTACTGCAAACGGGGAGCGGCAGGAAATAAGGAGTAGGCCATGCTGCACGTGTTGATCTAAGGTAAAGTAAATGGCATCATCGACTTTGAATCATGGAACGGCTGATCTAAAACCTGCGATTCAGTGAAGCTTGAACCAGTCAGATGGCCGACCAGCAAATTTTTCTAAAGGGATAAAGCGGTTACGTGTCTTGCACGCCTCACATCTGAAACTCCGTAGCCTTTACATTGGCGGCCGTAAGGGAAAGACCGCCGCGTTTCTTCAGGATGTCGAAACTTACATCCTGGCCTCGTTGCATGATCTTTGTGTCACCTTCCTGGACGCAACCGATACGAAAAAAAACATCCTGGCCTTCATTGGTCCGGATAAACCCTCCGCCTATCGCCTGACTGAACCATTTTACTTTTCCCCGTGCCATGCTCTTGCCCCCCTTTCTGCGCTCTCTTCACGAATCTGACGGGTATACCGCCGATTAAAGGATATTAAACCCGGCAAAGAAAGACAATACCTGATAAATGGCAGTGCAATGGTAGCAGATAACTACCACGGCAGGGAAAGCCGGCGATCACAAAGGGATTGAGACTTAGGATGGTTTTCTCTAATCTTCGATCCTGAATACCCTGATGCCGCAAGGTTCGACGTCGACGGCAAGCTCACGCAGCGGCGCTTCATACCGGGAACCGTTCAGCCTGTCCTCCAGATGTATTCTTTCTCTGTCTTTCAGGTAGGTCGTAAGATCCACCGCCAGGCGATAGCCGTTATTTACATCGAGATTGGCGAAGACCAGATGGCTATTGCCCGGCGCACCGTCCGCCCGGCGCAAAGCGCCAAGCACGGCGCCATGATCGGCATCGATAAATTCAAGATTACCCTGACGATGGAACACGGAACCTTCCGTAAAGATCCTGTTTATCGCTTTTATTCCTTCCCCGACGGTGGTATTTCCGGAAAATTCATACTTTTCCCCGCTGCCGATAAACTCTATTTTCTTCGGACATCCGTATTCTACCCCCTGCACGATGCCCGTTTGTCCGGTTCCCATGAGGGCCGTCACGGCATAGCGGGGTACCGCCGCTTCTGCTTTTCCGAACAACTGGGCCGGCACACCGGTATCATGGGTGGTGATCGGCAAATAATAACGGACCTTATTCCCGATCCTATGGATGTAGCGGAGATAATTGCGTAAATTGACGGCATAGGGATATTCCCACTGATTGGCGGAAAAAAGATTGATCTGCCCCTCAGCAGCCTTTTTTTGAATGGTATTGAAGTCGGTAAAGAACTCCGCCGTGATGATCAGATTGGGATAGGTGCGGCGCATTCCGGAAAGCAAATGGGCAATAAATCCCTCATGACTGGAATGAAGGTTATCCAGGCGTATCATCCCGCCTGTGAGATGGGCAAAGTGGGACCAGAAAAGGGCGTATTTTCTCATGTAATTCCAGATATCGTGACGGATGCCGCGATGGGGATGATCATAATAAATCTTGACCAGGTCCTCCCATTTCAGCCAATTGTTCATGTGCCAGCAACCGGCTCGCTTCAACCCGTCGCGTTCCGCCGGGTCGGGTTCAATCCACTCCGGACACTCCTGCACCATCTTGCTTCCCACTCCAATATGGTTCAGCACCAGATCGAAACAAAGGCGCAGTCCCTTTTCCCGGGCTTTTGCAATAAAACTCTCAAAGTCCCCGAAACCGGTATGGTCGGCGTCGCCTACATAGGCCGGATCGATGGTAAAAAGATCATAGGCGGAATAGGGACTCTTGGAGACATCCAGGGTGGTGATGGGCAGAAGGTGAACCACATCAAAGCCAAGGCCGGCGATATGGGGAAGCAGTCCCATCCAGTCGGCAATCTTTCCCGAGACCCGCGGTATCAGCGTATACATCCTGATATCCGAAAGCGCTTCGGGATCTACGATGACATGGCTGAAGGGAACCCTGTCCCAGTACCAGGTTTTGCCCGCGTCGAGAGAGTATTTCAGCTTGAACTTGAAACTCCCGCAATGCCTCACCTGATAAGAAAGGCTGTAAACCCGCCCCTTTTCCTGCTTCAATTCCAGATCCTGCCACTGGTCGGGCTCACAGTCGATATCGCTGTGGATAAATAGCAGGGCGGAAGCCTCCTCATGTCGCAATTCAACTTCCAGGTGGAGAATTTCGTTCTGGCAGATCCTCACAAAATCCTCGGGGACTATTGAGTAAGAGCGCCGCAAAACGACGTCTTCCCGGCCGATGCGCATGTTACGGGATTTAAGGACGGGAATTTTGAAGGGAAGGGAAGACGAATCCATCATCTTTCCTTCTCCGCCTGCAAAACGCTATATGTCGTATAACCGCCGGATAAATTGTATACTTCATCATATCCGCTCTGCCTCAGAATCCTTCCCGCAGCATAGGAGCGGATGCCCACCCCGCAGTAGACGGCGATCTTTTTCTCCTTCGGAATCTCGCCGATCCGTTTTCTTAAATCATCCAAAGGTATATTGATAGCACCCTTTACCGTCCCGCGCTGGAATTCTCCTTCCGTTCTCACGTCAAGGAGAAATAAATCGTTGCCCAGGGACCCGACCTTTTCCCAGCCGATGGTCTTAATTTTTCCGGAAAGGACATTCTCGGCCACAAAACCTGCCATGTTGACTGCGTCTTTCGCCGAGGAGTAAGGCGGCGCGTAGCAGTGCTCGAAGGCCGCAAGATCATGAATAGTGCCCTCTTTGGACATATAGGCGGAGATCACGTCAATACTCTTATCCACCCCTTCCGCCCCAATGGCCTGCGCACCGAGTATTTTCCCCACAGTCGGCGAAAATAAAAGCTTCAGTGTAATCGCAGAGGCACCGGGATAGTAGCCGGCATGGCTGCCGGGATGGATAAGAACGGACTCGTAAGGCATCTTTTCCGCCTCCAGCACCTTCGCCGAAACACCCGTCACCGCCACTGTCAGGGCAAAAACCTTTACTACCGCTGTACCCAATGTTCCAGGATATCTTTTTTTGTTGCCTTCCACAATATTGTCGGCTGTTATCCGTCCCTGTTTGTTGGCCGGACCGGCCAGCGGCGCGATATACTTTTTGCCCGTAACGGGATTGATAAACTCGATAGCGTCGCCTACCGCATAGATATCGGCGTCGGAGGTCTGCAGGAATTCATTCACGCTGATCCCTCTGCCAATCGCAAGCCCCGCCTCCGCGGCAAGTTTCGTGTCCGGTCTTACCCCAACGGAAAAGATAACCATATCTGCAACGACTTCCCGGCCGCTGGCCAGGGTCGTAATTATTCTTCCCCCCTGAGCGGCAAAGGCCTTGACGCCGTCGGATAAGATAAGAGAGATCCCCTGCGCCACAAGATTCCCATGGATCAGGGAGGCGATTTCTATATCCACAGGGTTCATGACCTGCGGCAAGGCTTCCGCTATAGTGACTTTGAGCCCCCTCTCCCTGAGATTCTCGGCCATTTCCAGACCGATGAGGCCGCCCCCGACCACAAGCGCGGTTTCGGGTTTTGTTTGCTCAAGGAACTCCTTGATCCTGAGGGTGTCGCCAATCGTTCTCAGGGTAAAGATATGCTCATGTTCGATCCCCGGAATAGCGGGTCGCAATGGTTCCGCGCCCGGGGCAAGAATCAGCTTGTCATAGCTTTCCTCGTACAGCCTGCCCGTGGATAGATCTCTAACCCTAACCTTTTTCGGCTGACGATCAATGGAAAGGACTTCATTTCTCACCCGCACATCAACCAGGAAACGCCTGTGAAAAGCGGCAGGGGTCTGGATGAGCAAGGCAGACTCGTCTTTGATGACGCCGCCGATGTAATAGGGCAGACCGCAATTGGCATAGGAAATATGTTCGCCTTTTTCGAAGACAATAATCTCCGCCTCTTCGGAAAGACGGCGCAGCCGGGCGGCCGCGGACATGCCGCCTGCGACACCGCCGACAATGATAATTTTCATAACCCTCCCTTTTTCCAGTCCAAATCGCAGGCCGCTGGCCCAACTTAACCAACCATTTCCGCTTTCGTACTTATTATTCCGGCCATTAGAAATCCATTGACACTCACGTCAGCCCAGCCACCTCCATAAAAGCAAACCGCTCCCCAGGAGGATGACGCCAAGGCTGATGCTTTTCAGGATTACCTCGTAACGCCCCATGAGCGTTCTCTCTTCTTCAGCAAGCGGTTGCCCGCGTCGTTTGAGTTCCTTATAGGGACGGGAGGCAGTAATCTCGATCAGGCTGAAAAGAGCCATGGAAAGGGCCACAACCAGGGCCGCTACCGAGATGCCATTCGTCTGTAGGATATATCCAGAAAGGACGGGGAGCATGCCCCAGGAAAAGGCAAACCAGCCGTCCCTGTGAAACGTCCCTTCAAACCATTCCAGATTATAGGCAAAGACGAAAAAACCTTCCAAAAGCGCCGGCACTAAAAGCAACGGTGCATACCGGATGATATAATAGAAGCCAATGGCATAGGCCACAACCAGGGCCGCACCCGCCAGGAGTTTTAATTGCCGCCGTGAAAAAACTGTCCCCCAGGGCTTTACTCCTTTGCTGCCCAAGGCGTCCAGGGCATGGGCCCCGATTCCCAAACCGAAAAAATAGACAACCACTATAGCCAGGACCCGGTCCCAATAGATGTTTGCCGCCAGCAGCGAACCGATGACAACAAAAGCGAGGACCATGCCCGTATAGGGCAAAAAAAGGAGGCCGATAAAAGACCTGAATTTTGCCGGCCCCACCTTTGGAACAAACCATTCGGATTGCCTGTCGCCGGATTGATTTTCTTTTTTTTCTTCGCTCATTTTTTTCTCAGCCTTTTGGTAAAAACGAATGCTATAATACACACAACCTCCACCAGCGGCAACAACAACTTGAATTTGATTTGTACAACGCTCGACTTGCTGATAACAATGCGATAAAGTTTTAACCCTTCGGAAAAGGATAGAAACAATGGAAATGCGAGTTTACTACGAGGATACGGATGCGGGAGGGGTAGTCTACTATGCCAATTATCTCCGCTATCTGGAGAGGGGGCGGACCGAATTCCTGCGCGCCCGGGGGGTGTCGTTGCGGGAACTTCAGGAAAGGGGCTACATCTTCCCGGTGGTGCGGGTGGAAATCGACTACCGATCGCCGGCCCTCTACGACGACCTGATTCGCATCGAAACCACCGTACTGGAACTGGGTAATGCCTCCTTTACGCTGGGCCATCAAGTGGTACGCGCTTCCGACGAGGTCCTCTTGTCGGAAGGGAAGGTGACCCTGGCCTGCATCGGACCGAACAAGAAAGTAAGAAGACTGCCGGCGGAAGTGTTAGGGGCGCTGCGGGAGTGCTGAAGACAATCCCCCCGGAAATTTCGCTAATAACTTCTCTATGACCGGCTCCTGGAAACTGCTTGACCGATTGTGCTATTCCTGCTATGCGACTGACAATAACCCATGGGAGTTGTATAACATTGGCGGCAGCAAAGGGGCGGCAGTCGCGGCGCCTGCGGCGTGCTGATGCGCACCGGAGATCATGGCTGAAATCGCCACAGTAAGGACTGATACGGACAATGCGAGCATGGCGCTAGACGAGTTGATACGCAAGGCGGGGGTAGAGAGATGAGCAAGGCAAGGATAATCGTAGTAGGAGGTGGCTTTTCCGGCATCCAGGCGGCGATTTCCGCCAGGAAGGCCGGCGCTCAGGTAACGCTTTTAGAGCGCACGGATATGCTGAGCGGGTGCGGGTTGCGAGCGGCGCGCCTGTATAAAAATTTGCGGATCGTAGGCGGCGAGGAGGCCAAAGCCCTCGGCGGCGGCGATGTCTTTGAGGCGCTGGAAACCATTCTGCTGCACCGGGGTAATATCATCGACGAGGAAGGGGCCTTCATCTATAACACGGCCCTCGTCGATACCACCATGCGTAAGGCCGTGGAAGCGGCAGGGATTGAGTTGCATATGGAGTCCCGGGCGGTGAACGTCGAAAAAAAAGATGGTGTGCTGCAGGCCGTAACCACGGCTGCTGGGGAAAGGTTCCCCGGCGATGCCTTTGTCGACGCCTCCGGTACCTTCGGCGGCTTGTCCAATTGCATTAAATACGGGCACGGTTGCGTTATGTGTTCTCATCGCTGCCTTTTCTTCGGCGACCGCGTCAGTATCGCTACCAAGGCCGGGGCGGAGGAACTGCATTGGACAAGGCCCGATGGGACACCGGGTGCCTTTGGGGCGGCGATATCCGTTTATAAGGAAAGCCTGTCCCCGGAATTACAAGCCAGACTGAAGAAGGAAGGGGCTTTCAGCATTCCCATTCCCGAAGAGCTTATCGATTATGACCGCTTGAAGCAACTGGCGGCCGCGCGCGGCCCCCGCGAAGTGTCCCATATAAATCTGGTGGATATCGGCCTGGTTGCCAAGTGCGTGGGCATCGGCAACTTCCGCCTGGCCAGTTTCCGCAAGATCCCGGGATTTGAACACGTCCAAATCGAATATCCCATGGGCGGAGGCGGGCACAATTTCGTTGCCTACATGTCCATTACCCCCCGAGAAAATTCCCTCCGTGCCAGAGGCTTCGCCAATCTCTTTATTGCCGGGGACAAGACGGGTATGGGAGGCATCATCGAAACGACGGTCAACGGCGTCTTGGCTGGTCATAACGCCGCACGGGCAGCTTTCGGCAAAGAACCCATGGAATTGCCCCGGGACACAGTTATTGGGGACCTGATCGCCTATCGCGGTGAAAGGATGGCCACCTCCGCAGACCTGAACGACCAGATATCGATGGCGCACGGTGTTTACTTCAAAAGGATGAAAGAGCTGGGGTTTGATAATACCGATCCGGCGGCCATCCACAAGCGGATAGCGGCTCTGGGACTAACCAACATCTTTAGCCAAAGCCTGGCCTGACCACGTTTGATTCATAAAAGGGACTTCTTTGAACGCCGTTCTCTTTTTAATCGGCAACCAAAGCAAATCTACGCGATGAAATCCCAAGGCAGAAGCTCCGCCGGTTCCTTTTGCCGGTACACATAGAAATCCGGAACGACGGCAGCTTCCCTGAGGGCCTGGGACCAATTACCGCCGGAGCGGTGCACAGCGAGAAGGATGGCGCCGACCCGGCGGTCGCCGAGGGAAAGGAGGGTCTGGATATAATTCCACTTGGGCAGGTCGTGAAGCACACGGACGACAGGGTCCCGGCGGAAAGCGGCGGCAATCCTCCGCACTCTTTTTTTCACCACCTCGACATTCGCCAGGGGGCAGCGCTCAAAAGGCGTGCCCGCCTTGGGAATAAACTGGTTGATGCTCAGGGTAATGCGTTTAAACCGCCGCTTCCCCGGCAGGTCTTTGATCCTTTCCGTCAGTTGGATGATGGCTCCGATGTCCTCTTCCTCTTCCTCAGGCAGCCCCGTCATGAAATAAAGCCGGAGATTTGCGATTCCCTGTTCGTTAAGCAGGACCGCAGCCCGCTCGATCTGTTCCTCCCCGATCCCTTTGCAGATCAAATCTCTTAACCGCTGGCTGCCGGCTTCCGGCGCCAGGGCCAGGGTCTCGGTGCCACCCTCTTTAAGCATCCGGATCAGCTCCGGCTCAACCTTGTCCAGACGCAATGACCCAATGGCGACCTTCCCCCCCCGTTCCCGGATAAAACGGCACAGGGCCAGGAGATCGGGGTGATCGGAAACGGCCGTGCCCAGCAGGCCGATCTTCCGGCCTCCCTCCAGGGCTTTAAGAAGAGAGGGCCGGAGCAGCTCCGCCTTCCGGAAGCGGACCGGCAGGCAAACATGCCCGGCTGCGCAGAACCGGCAACCACGCCGGCAGCCGCGGCTTACCTCCACCAAGTGCATCCCCCCCAATTCCGTCGCTGCGGTGGTCAGGCATTGCTCAGTTTGGCAGGAATCGATATCGGCTAGACGCGCTTTTTTTATCTTCACGGGCAAGCCGTCATAAAGCGGCCGCCGCTCTCCGATCCAACCCTTCTCCCGGTAAGAAACCTGATAAAAACGGGGAACGTAGGCTCCGGCAACCTCCCGTTGCAGACGGAGCAGCATTTGCTCCTTGGCCGTCCGGGAGCGCAATGCCGCAACGGCAACATCCAGGAAAGGACCGATTGCCTCTTCCGCCTCTCCTAGCAGGAAAAGATCGAAAAAATCGGTCAGCGGCTCGGGATTCAGCGTTGCGGCGATCCCTCCCCCCAGGACAAGGGGCGCCCTTTCCTCTCTATCCATCGCCAAGAGGGGAACGCCGCCCAGGGCCAGCATCTTCAGGACGTTAGGGTAATCATTTTCAAAGGAAAGGGAAAAGGCAATGACGTCGAAATCCGTAAGAGGCCGCTGGGACTCCAGGCTGAAAAGCGGTATCCCGCCCCTGGTGAACTCCGCTTCCTCGTCAGGAGCGGGCAGAAAAACACGTTCACAGCGACCCAGGGGGTGGCGGTTGAAGAGATCATAAACCGTTTGGAAACCGAGACTGGACATGCCCGTCTGGTAGGCGTGGGGGTAAGCCAGGCAGATGTTCAGCGCTTCTCCCCAAACTTTTTTATGATAGCTTCCTTCCCGGGATAACAGGAGCCGGTATTTTTCTTTCAATGTCCAGGACAAATTGTTCTACCTTCGCCCTCACCTTTAGACTTTAGGCCCTGTGGGTCCTGTAGGCCCTTAGGGCCTGGGGTCCCACAAGGGGAGGGAATTTGACGGTTGTAATCAAAATATTAAGCGGGGAATTTATAGCCTTTTTCCTGAAAAATTTTCAGGCAGGCCGCCACCGCGTCCCTATTGTAAAGGACGCCTTTCCCCCCATTGACCTCATCCAGTGCCTTCTCTATGCCCACAGCAGGACGGTAGGGACGGTAGGAGGCGATGGCTTCCACGACATCGGCTACTGCCAGGATCTGGGAATCGATGAGGAGCTCGTCTCCCGTCAAACCGCGGGGGTACCCGGAACCATCCAACCGCTCGTGATGCTCGTGCACTATCCGTGCAATCGGCCAGGGGAACTCGATATCCTTGAGGATCTCGTAGCCAATTTGGGCATGGGTTTTGAGAAGTTTGTATTCTATATCCGATATCTGGGTCGGCTTGCTTAAGATTTCGGAAGGAACGGCGATCTTGCCAATATCATGGATCGAGCTGGCCAAACGGATCCCTTCGATTTGCTCGGAAGGCAGCTCCAGTTCCCTGGCAATCATGCAAGTCAAATCAGCTACCCGCCGCTGGTGCCCGGCTGTGTAAGGGTCCCTCGTTTCCACGGCGGTCGCCATGGCCTGCACCGTCGCCACCAGGGCTTGTCGCAGGTTCTCAACGCTTTTTTTCCTTTCCGTTATGTCTTCCACTATCCCTTCATGGTATAGGGGGCGCCCGCTTTCATCATGTAGGGTGCGGATGTTGAGGGAAGCCCACATCAAACTGCCGTCCTTCCGGTAATACTGCGCTTCAAAACCTTTTACCAGACCGGCTTTCTCCATCAAGTCCAGAAATAGCCTGCGATCATCGGGGTTGACATATAACTGGCGGGTAATGTCCGTTATGGATGTTATCAACTCCTCGGGAGAAGCATAACCAAAGATATGTGCCATGGCATGATTGGCGGTGAGAAAACGGCCGGCCGGCGAAGAACGGAAGATTCCCACCGGGGCATTTTGAAAGATACTCACATAACTTTCTTCGGCCTCCTTGCGTTCCGTAATATCGATCCAGGAACCGATAATCTCTGCCGGAACGCCGGCAGGGTCGCGCACGAGCATCATATCGTCGCGCAGCCAGCGATAGCCGCCATTCTTATGTTGAAAACGGTATTCGCAGGCATAATAACCATAGGAAAATAAGTTGGTCAATTCTGAAAAAACACAGGGCCGGTCATGGGGGTGGATATGGTCTATCCAGAATTTCCGGTCATCGACAAAATCACTCTCCCCATAACCAAGCAAGGCGGTAACGTTCGGACTCACAAAGGTGATGCTGTAATCATCTGCAGGTTTCGCCGTATAAATTACCGCAGGGCAGGAAGAAATCAAATACCTGAGCCTGGCTTCGCTTTGCTGGCGTGATTTTTCCGCCTGTTGCCGTTCCCGTCTGATAAGGGCTTCCCGCATCTCACGTTCGATAACGGGAATGAGGCGGGGCAGATTGTTCTTCATCACATAATCGTGGGCGCCCGCCTTCATCGCCTTCACGGCGGTTTCCTCGCCGATGGTGCCCGAAACGATAATAAAGGGAAGATCAATGCCGGTTTCCTGGAAAAGCTTCAGGGCCGCCAGTCCGCTGAAGCGGGGCAGGGTATAATCGGCAAGCACGGCGTCCCAGGTCTTTTCCGCGAGGGCGGCCCGCATGGCTTCCGGCGTCTCCACCCGCTGGGCTTCAAGATCATAACCGCCCTTCTCCAGCGCCCGGACCATCAAGCGGGTGTCGTCTTCGGAATCTTCCACGATTAAAGCACGCAGGGGTTTGGCCATTTTAAACACCTTTTACCGGGGGTGGCGCCTCATTCAAAACCAGCCAATAAAGGCCCAGTTGTTTAATGGCTTCACTGAACTGGTTAAAATCTACGGGCTTGCGGATATAGCTGTTGGCGCCGAGCTTATAGCCCTCAAGCAGATCATGCTCCTCCTTTGACGAGGTGAGGATAACGATGGGAAGCAGCTTTGTCCTCTCATCTTCCCGGATGCGTTTCAGCACCTCGAGTCCGTCAACCTTGGGGAGTTTCAAATCCAAAAGGATGAGAAGGGGCATCACGGTCAGGTCGCGACCGGCATATGCGCCCATGCCAAACAGATAGTCCAATGCCGCCCTGCCGTCTTCAGCCACAACAACTTCATTAAGGATCTTGTTCTTTTTGAATGCTCTCATGGTTAAAGCTACGTCGTCAGGATTGTCTTCCACCAACAGGATGATTTTCTTTGTCATCTCATCGCCTCCCTCGTCATGTCAAACTGAAATATACGGTTGCCCCTCTGCCCACTTCGCCCTTCGCCCAGACTTGCCCGCCGTGCTTCTGCATAATGCGCTTGACCGTGGCCAGGCCCACCCCTGTTCCCGGAAACTCCTTGCTGGAATGGAGGCGCTGGAAGACCTTGAAGAGCTTGTCTCCGTATTCCATGTCGAACCCGACCCCGTTATCCCTGACAAAATAAACCTCTTTCCCCTCCTTCATGGTAGTCCCGAATTCAATCCTGGTCCGGGGATTATGGCCGGTGAACTTCCAGGCGTTATCATAGAGATTTTGCAGGGCTACCGCCAGCAAATGCGCATCACCCTGCGCACTGATACCTTCCGGGATCACAAACTCAACCTGTCTTGCCGGAGCGCTTTCCTGGAGACGCCGGGAAATCGCCGTTACGATCTGCGTTAAATCAACTGTTTCATTCTGCATCTCCGCTCTGGTTATTCGCGACAGGCGCAAGAGATCGTCAATCAGTTCCCCCATCAACTGGCTTGCCGAGCGGACACGCATCAAATAATCCTTCCCTGTCTCATCCAAGATATCGGCATAATCTTCAAGCAGTGCCTGGCTGAAGCCATCCATACTCCTTAGAGGCGCCCGCAGATCATGGGAAACGGAATAACTGAAGGCTTCCAGTTCCCGGTTCGCCGCCTCCAACTGCATCGTTCGTTCGCTGACCCGCCTTTCCAGATCGGCGTTCAGGCTGCGAACCTCGTTTTCGGTCTTGAGCAATGCCACTTCGGCCTCTTTACGTTCCGTAATATCACGGATAATGTTCTGATAGAACCGCTTCCCTTCTATTTCCAGCGACCGGGCGCTGACCTCGCCGAAGAAAACCGTCCCATCCCGCCGATGGTTGAGGATTTCATAAATAAATCCGCCCCGTTCTTCCAGGCGCTTAAAGAGATCATGCAAATCCGCAACCGTGGCGACATCCGTTACATCTCTGATGTTCATTTGCAGCAGGATTTCCCGCTCATGCCCGTAAGCTTGCACGGCGCGTTCGTTTGCTTCGATAAGTTTACCCTCCCCGTCCATCACCAGGATAATGTCATTGGCATACTTCGTCAGGTATTCATAATGCTTTAGCAGCGCCTCCCGCTCCAGCTTCGACTCGTAAAGCTCCTTGTAAAGACCGGCCTGGCGGTTGCGCCAGATAAACCCCACAATCGCCCCGCCCAACATGATGATCATGCTCACCAGCAGGGCGGTTCTCCAGAAGCTCGCCCGCACCCGGGCATAGACTTCTTCGACATCAACCTTGGCCACCAGATGCCAGGAAGAGCCGGGGATGGCTCTTACCGCCGCCAACACGGGCACATTGCGGTAATCCAAGCCTTCCATTACCCCCTCGAACCCCTGCGCGGCCCGGGCGGCGGGCAATTTTGGCGCCGTCACGGGCAAACGGAGCGTCAGAGCGGTGTTTTTTCGGTGCCGCAGTTCGTTGAGGTAGACAATCTCCTTCCCCGCACGGGCAACAAGGAGTGTTTCGGCGGTGGGACTCGGCGTCGGCCAGGACAGGATCAGGGGATAGAGAAATTCATGGGGGTCGATGCGCATTAAGAGAACACCGCTGGCAATCCTTGCGCGGCCTACCGGTGAAATGATCGGAACCAGCATATCAAGATGTACATAACCGATTATATTGTCCCTGTGGATGTCCGTGATGATTATTTTGCCGGACCGCATTACCTCGTCAAATTTCCTGCCCGCCAGCTCGCCGAGCTGTTCTTTATCGTCCGTACACAGACGAATGTTTTTCTTTCTGTCCAAAAGGAGCAGACTTCGATAATGGTGGGTGCGTTGCTTGGCCCTCATCCAGATTAGCAGCCTGGTTTCGTCTTCCTTTGACGTCTTGCCCCGCAGGAGCTGTTCCATGCCCTGGACCACAAAGGGGTTATCCTGGACGCTCATGCCGTCTTCCCGGCGCGTTGTAAGCCAGTTTACTACTTCCCGCACTTTGAGGTCGGCGATGGCCGCCAGGTTGGCTTGGCTCTCCCCGGTAATTCGCCTTTTTTGACTATCATAGAAAAAGAATCCTAAAATTCCGATGACCAGGGACATGAGAACAAAAACGGCAATTATTGGCCAGGGAACAAAGAGAGATTTTTTTACCGGGGATGGAGGGTTCATTATCTTCCAGAGTAAATGATCGTTGGCAACTATGGTTTTTTACTTTACTTTTGCATAGCTTCTCCAAAAAATCAACCTAAACCCCTGCCATCGATAGCCGGCAAAAGACAAAGGATGCCATCCATCCGGCCATTGAATGCTGCGCCTGCGACCATAAATGCGAAACCCTGTTGTCTAAACGCCCGGCAGGTCACAAAGCATCATCCTTAAAATCATTGCTGAGGCAGCCCAAATGACATCCATCGGCAGATGCAAAACGGCGCTTGCATCCAGCAGGAGGGTACTGCGGGGCGGGAATTCCTCGTCGCCCGACCACAGGATAAGCACAACGGGCAGTCTGGGAAAAGGAAAAAGCTGCAGGGCAGTATCGCCATAAGCGGCGGGAAAGCCGGCAAGGCTTCTGCCTTGTTTGAGAAATTGGCCCGGGGAATCGGCAAACTTATGGGCAACTTCCGCCAAGGGCAGGACGTGCGTGCCTTGCAATAAGATACCGCCCCCCGGCAGATCGGCCGGATTGATCAGCTTTCCCGACAAGGGCTCTTCCCGCGCATCAAGAAGATATCTGAGGATGGAAAGCCTCGATGATTCGCTCAACTCTTCGACGAGATATTTTCCGATAGGCGTACTGCCGGCAATAATCCGCTCTTTTAGAGAAATGTGGATGTCCTGGCCAAAACAGGTCAATACATAGGTGGAAGATCCCGGATCAAAAATAGCTCTGGCCGCGGTCTGCAATGTAACGGGATCGCATTTCCCCAATAGGTCCCAAGCCTCATCCTCACCCGGCCAGATCATCTGCTTCCCTCTCCTTGGTTTAGATTGCCTCTGTTTAAGAATAAATCAATGGGCGCGGAGCTTAAGTCGTTCCAGGTCATGGATGCAGATGCCCTGTTCCTGGCTGCTGACCAATCCCTTCCTTCTCAATAAGCGGAGCTCTTTATTGATACTTTCGCGGGTTGCCCCGACCAGGCTTGCCAAATCGGTCTGGCTCAGGTGCATATCAATATGGATATCTTCACCATCCTGGTAGCCATGGGCCGTGGCCAACTCGACCAGTTTTTTGGCAAACCTCCCCGAGATATTGAGGAAACACGAATCTGCCAGCAAATCGATGGTATAGCTCAGGCGCTGTGACAAGGCGCCGATGATTAACTGCATGGCTCCCTTATTGGCATTCAGAAATGTCAGGAAGTCCTGATGGTAAAGCATAAGCAGTTCCGCCGGTTCCATGGCAATCGCGTCGAATAGGCAAGGTTGTCCACCCAGAAGGGTCTCTTCGCCGAAAAAATCGCCTTCCGAGGCAATGGCCAGCACGAACTCGCCACCCAGCCGGGATGGCAGGGCGAGCCTGATCTTGCCCTTCTTAACGATGAACAGGGCGGTACCCTTGCCGCCTTTACGGAAAAGAACATCTCCTTTTTTCACGGACCGGTAGCGCAGCGCATCAGCTAGGCGCGCCCTGCCTTCCTCCGAAATACATTTAAATAACGGGATACCTTTCAAAATATCGTTTATCATCATGACACCCCACATTTATTAGGCGGGCAGCTGAAATATACCATGCCGCTGATTGTAATGGCCTATACAATATTTTATCTTACAGATGACTTACATATTAAAAAAATGACGTAATGCCCCATCCCGACGGGAAATAATAATTGCTTTTTCCCGCAGAATTGGATAGACGAAACCCTGTCTTTAATAATAATGCAGGCGCACTGTCAGCAGCAAAGAAAAGAACGGTAACGGGGGAATCAGGAGATCAGGCATGCGATTTATACCCAGAGATGAGAATTTCTACGATCTTTTTGAAGAGTTAGCCGATAAGATTGACGAGGGCGCGGTATTTTTCCTTAAAATGGCCAGCAACTATGATTATTCGTCAGAAAATATCTCCCGGCTGAAACAGATAGAGCACGAGGCGGATATCATCACGCACACCACCTACGAAAAGATGCACAAGACCTTTCTCACCCCTTTGGATCGCGAGGACATTTACGATCTTGTCAATAAGATGGATAGCGTTATCGATATGATCGAAGCCGCCGCCATGAGGATGAATCTCTACAAGGTGCAGAAGCCCGCGGAAGCCGTGATCCAGCTTGCCGACATCCTCGTCAAAGCGGTTACCAAGATAAAAACTATCGTCCATGCCATGCGGAGCATGAAGAATGCACGCCTGATCCTCGATGCCTGCGTGGAAATAAATACCCTGGAAAACGCCGGGGATGTCGTGTTGCGCACGACCATTGCCGGGCTCTTTGACAATGAAAAAGATGTCTTCGAATTGATCAAGTGGAAAGAGATATTCGAGCGGCTTGAAGAAGCCATCGACGTCTGTGAAGATGTTTCCAACATTGCCGAAGGCATCGTACTCAAGCATGGATAATTAAATGGCATTCGTCATCTTCGTAGTTGTCGTCGCCTTGTTGTTCGATTTCATCAACGGGTTTCACGACTCCGCCAATTCCATTTCCACCGTAGTTTCCACACGTGTCCTCTCGCCGCGGTATGCCGTGCTATGGGCGGCATTCTTTAATTTTATTGCCGCCTTCTTCATCGGCGTCCAGGTCGCCAAAACCATCGGCACCGGCATCATTAACCCGGGGATCGTAGAAAACCAGCTGATCCTGGCGGCCCTGATCGGCGCCGTTATCTGGAACCTCCTCACCTGGTATTTCGGCCTCCCCAGCAGTTCCTCCCATGCCCTGATCGGTGGTCTGATCGGTGCCGGGGTGGCCAAGGGAGGCTTGGGCGTGCTTGTTTTAAACGGTATAGCGAAGACCTCCCTCTTTATTATTCTTTCTCCCATAATCGGCGTTAGTCTGGGACTGCTGCTCATGGTATTGGTGCTCAACCTCAGCCGCAAATCCAATGTTGCCAAGGCCGACCGCCTTTTCAGAAAACTGCAACTGCTATCGGCGGGCGTCTATAGCCTCGGCCACGGTATGAATGACGCTCAGAAGACCATGGGCATCATCGCCATGGTGCTGTTCAGCAGCGGCCACCTGGGACCAAAATTTCATATACCTTTCTGGATCGTCCTTCTCTGTCATGGAGTTATCGCCTTGGGCACGATGGCTGGAGGCTGGCGCATTGTGAAAACCATGGGTACAAAGATTACCAAACTAAAACCCATAGGTGGATTCTGCGCCGAATCGGCGGCGGCGATCGCCATTATCGGTGCCTCTTATGCCGGCATACCCGTAAGCACCACCCATACCATTACCGGCGCCATCATGGGGGTGGGGGCGACAAAAAGGCTTACCGCCGTGCGTTGGGGAGTGGCGGGAAACATCATTTGGGCATGGGTATTGACCATCCCCGTATCAGCCCTCCTTGCCGCTTTCATATACCTGCTGCTGAAAAACGTCTACTAACACGGCCGTCTTCTTCTGCCAGCCAAACTCTGCAAGGTTTAGCCGGGCCTCAACCGCCCAGGTAGGCATCGATCACCTTTTGGTTATGGAGCAGATTTTCGGAGCTATCTTCCAGAACGATCTTCCCCGTTTCGATGACGTATCCCCGGCTGCTGATTTTGAGCGCCATCCTGGCGTTCTGTTCGACGAGCAGGATCGCCGTACCCCCTTTATTTATCTCGTGAATGATATTGAAAATGTCACGCACGACGAGCGGCGCCAGCCCCATGGACGGTTCATCGAGGAGGAGGAGCTGTGGCCGGGCCAGCAGCGCTCTGCCGAGGGCCAGCATCTGCTGTTCGCCGCCCGATAGAATTCCCGCCCTTTCCTTCAGCTTTTGCCGCAGGATGGGGAAGCGGGCCAGGACCGCATCCAGATCCGCTGCTATCCCGGAACCCTTTCTCGTAAAGGTCCCTAACTGGAGATTTTCTCCCACTGTAAGCGTAGTGAGGATGGCCCGGCCTTCGGGAACCTGGACGATGCCGGCTCGGACGATGGTGTGGGGTGCTTGTCCCGTGATGTCTCGGCCTCGATAGATGATCTTCCCGGCCGCGGTCGGCACCAGGCCCGAAAGGGCGTTCAAAGCCGTACTCTTGCCCGCGCCGTTGGCGCCGATCAGGGCCACGATTTCTCCCTCGCCAACGTGCAGGGACATACCCTGGAGGGCTTGGATATGATTGTAATGCACATGAATGTCCCTAAGCTCCAGCACGCTATTCTTCCTTTCCCAGATAAGCCTCGATTACGAGGGGATTGCTTTTTATTTCTTGCGGTGAACCCGCGGCGATCAATTTCCCGAAATTGAGAACGGCGATCTGCCCGCAGATCCCCATGATGACTTTCATGTCATGCTCGATCACGCAAACCGTGTAGCCCCGGCCGTTGATCTGCACGATCTCTTCCATCAGCTCCTCGGTTTCGGCAGGATTCATCCCCGCCGCCGGCTCGTCGATGAGAAGAAGCTTGGGATCGGTGGCCAGGGCACGGGCCAGTTCCAGTTTCCGCTGTCCGCCGTAGGAGAGGTTTCTCGCCGGCCAGGCCGCCTTGTCTTCCAGGTGAACGAGGGAAAGGATCTCACCTGCCTTTTCCCGGAGCAGCTTTTCTTCCCGGCGCTTCCTGGGCAGATCCAGGAACAGGGTAAGGGGCGAATAGCTGAAGAGGCGGTGCATGCCCACCAGCACGTTTTCCAGGAGAGACATTTCCCCGAAAATCCTGATGTTCTGGAAGGTGCGGCCGATCCCTTGGGCGGCCACGGCATGGGGCGGCCGGCCCGTAATGTCCTTACCGTCGCAGATAACTTTTCCGTTGCTGGGCGGCAGGAGGCCGCTGATGATGTTGAATACCGTCGTCTTCCCCGCCCCGTTCGGACCGATGAGGCCGCAGATCGTACCCGCGGCAACCTGGAACGCCACGCCATCCAGGACACGCAATCCACCGAAATCCTTACTGATGTTTTGTACTTTCAGCATCTCAACCCCGGTCAGCTTTCTTTTTAAAGGTGTTTCTGCTCACGATGCCGTTCGGGAGGTAGATCACGACCAAGAGCAGAATGAGGCCGTTTATGGCCAGCCGGTATGGTCCCATGAACCTGAGCAGCTCGGGCAGGACAGTGAGAATTGTGCTGCCCACCAGGGGTCCCCAGAAGGTCTGGGTGCCGCCCAGGATGGCGAAGGTCAGGATATCCACGGCGAACTCGAAGCCGTATTCACGGGGAGAGATAAAAAAAGTGAAATGGGCGTTCAGGCCACCCGCGACACCGGCGATAAAAGCCCCGGCGGCAAACGCCCATACTTTGTAGAAGGTGGTGCGTATGCCCATCACCGCAGCCGCTGTTTCGTCTTCGTTGATGGCCTCCCAAGCCCGGCCAAAGCGTGAACCTCGTAGTTTTACCAGGGAATAAATCAGCACGCCCAGGACCAAGACCAGGTGCCAGAGTTCCGTCTTGGCCGGCACACCGTTCAAGCCAAGCGAGCCGCCCGTGATGCTCAGGTTCAAAAAGGCTACCCGCACCACCTCGCCAAAGCCCAGTGTGGCCATGGCCAGGTAAACGCCGGATAACCGCAGGGTCGGGATGCCGATGATGAGGGCGACAAGTGCCGGCAGGGCGCCGCCGGCGGCCAGGGCCAGTCCGAAAGGGGCGCTCGCCTTCATGGTGAGGATTGCGGCGGTATAGGCGCCCATGCCCATGAAGGCCGCATTGCCAAGGGATAGCTGGCCGCAGGCGAGGGTGAGGTAGATGGAGAGTGCCAGCAGACCGTTGACGAGGACGGTGTAGAGAAGCGTGTTATAGGTGTACCAGGTTGCGGCCAGAAATTCGCCCACTACTCAGACCTTTCTTTCACCCGTCTTGCCGAAAATACCCGCCGGCCTGACCAGGAGGATGAGGAAAAGGAGGCCGAAGGAGATGGCGTCCCGGAAATCGGAGGATAGGTAGGCCACGCTCATGATCTCGGAAAATCCCAGGATCAGACCGCCCAGCACGGCCCCCCTGATGTCGCCCATCCCTCCCAAGATGACGATTGCGACTCCCCGATGCAGCATGGGGACACCCATGAAAGTGTGCAGGGTATTAAAGCTTAGGCCCGTGAGGATCCCGGCCGCCCCACCCAGGGCCGAGGCCGTGAAGGAGGTAATCTGGTACACCCTGTCCACCGGAATGCCAAGCAGGGCGGCGGTCCGGCGATTCTCGGCCACGGCGCGCACCGCAGTCCCCCATTTTGTTTTATGGAGGAGAAAAATGATGATCATCATAAAACCAAAAGAGACAGCAATGATGATGAGCTGCAGCAGGGTCAGCTGGATGGAGCCGAGGACATACGCAGTTGTGGGAAAGAAATCGAAGGGAAAGCGATAGGCTTCCGCGCCGAAAAGGCCCTGGAAGACACTGGTTATGACCATAGCGCAACCGATGGTGGCAATCATGGGTGCCAGATGGTGGAAACTCCGTTTCCGCAGGGGCCGTACCGCCACCAGGTCGATGAGCCAGCCCAGCGCCCCCGCGGCCAGCATGGCCATAAAAATGGCGGCGCCGATGCCGAGGTGGAGTCTCGTTACCGCCACCAGGCCGGCGAAAGCACCCACCATAAAAATGGTCCCATGGGCGAGGGTAATTATCTCCAGGACGCCGAAGATCAGCGTGAAACCGAGGGCGAACAAGGCATAGACCGAACCCAGGGCCAGGGCATTGGCAAGCTGCTGTAAGAACACCGTTACCTACCGGGAATCCTATTCCGAATAAAGGCTGAATTTTCCATTTTTTATGACCAGGACCCGCCCCTTCTGCTCGGCATCCCGGTTTTCATTGAAAGAAAACTTGCCGCCCACACCTTGGAAACCCTTGACCATGGCCAGCGCGTCCCGGACGGCCGTCCGGTCTTTCTCAAGATTGCCGGTAAGCTTGGCGGCCTTTATTCCCTCCGCCATGATGTAGAGCGCATCGTAGGCCTGGGCGGAAAACTGGTCCGGCGGCTGGCCGAACTTACTGCTGTAGGCACGGACGAATTTCTGGTTCCGGGCGTTCGGATCGTCAATAAACCAAGGACTGCCGCTGATGGAGCCCTCCGCCGCCTTACCCGCGATTTCCATGAGCTTGGGCGAGTTGAAGCCATTGCCCCCGATGAAGCGAATGCGTTCCGGTATGCCCAGCTTCCGCCCCTGCAGGAGGATATTCGCCCCTTCTTCCACAAAGGCGGAACAGATGATTACGTCAGGGTTCAAGCTTTTTATCTTCGTGAGCTGGGCGGAAAAATCGATGTCCCCTTTGGCAAAAGTCTCCGTGGTCAGGACCTGCAGGGCCTCCGCCTCGATCGCCCGCTTGAAGACGTCATAGCCTGATTTGGTGAAGGAATCGTCGTTTCCATACAGGACCGCCACTTTCTTTAGGCCCAGTTTTCTCTTCGCGACGCTGATGACCTTGGGAAGAATATCGGCCTCGGCTACGGAATTCCGAAAGACGTAAGGGCCGATGGCGGTAATCCCTTCGACGGTGTTCGAAGTGCCGAAAACAACCGTTTTTTGGGCATTGGCGATGGGATCGGAGGCAAAGGCCGAGTTGGAAAGGGTCGGGCCGAAGATGGCCAGCACCTTGTCCTTGAAGATAAACTTCTTGAAGACGTTTATCGCTTCCTCCTTTTTCGCCTGTTCATCCTCGACAATGAGCTCGATCTTGCTTCCCTTGATCCCGCCCCGGGCGTTGATTTCTTCGGCCGCCAAGGTAAAGCCGTTTTTAATCGGCACGCCATACTTGGCAATAGGACCCGATACGGCCGCGGCGATACCGATCCGTATTTCCGCCGCCGGGGACAGGGTGGCTAAAGACAAGATAGCGATAGTGAAAGCCAATATTTTACTTTGCAATTTCATCATGTCCTCCAAACTGGTGATCTCCCATTTGCGTTTTCGCTGACTCTATGATCAGGTGCCGCTTTATGCGGCGGGATTATATGGAGAACAGTCTTGCGTGTCAATGGAAATACCATATTATTGCAAGATTATTAGGGCAATATGAAGTCTTGATAGAGGATGTGGGACCTGCTGGAGGCACTTTATTGATTAAGCAAGATCATCGGCACATAAGGAAAAAAACCGGTAAGCAAAACGGGGATGGTACGTCAGTGCGGAGGAGAACTTCAAGTTGCTGTTTCCTGGATAAAGGCCAACACCGACTGCCGGATCGCGTCCCTGATGCGGCGGGTTGCCGCAAGTTTTTCCTCACGGCTTCCCTGCAGCGCGGCGGGATCAGAGAAGCTCCAGTGCAACCTTTTCGCGATGCCGGGGAAAATCGGGCAGCGTTCGGCGCCGGCCTCGTCGCAGACTGTAATGACATAGTTGAAGATGGCCCCCCGCTTATAGAAATCAAATACGCCATGCGTCTGTTTGGCGGAAAGATCGATGCCGACCTCACGCATGACTTCCACCGCCAGCGGGTTCAGCCCCCCCGTCTCCAAACCGGCGCTCTGCGCCTCAAAGCGACTATCGCCAAGCTGCTTAAGGAATGCTTCAGCCATTTGGCTGCGGGCGCTATTGTGTACGCATACAAAGAGCACCTTGATTTTCTTTTTCCCGGTTGCCGTAAATGTTCCCTCTCTCAGCCATTGAAACATAAAAACAGCAGACAAGTGGTACGATGCACACAACTTGCCTTGCTGTCAAATACTCACTTTCCTATTGCAGACCGTTTGCCTTCCAGTAGGCCCTAATTTTATTCTTCAAAGAGTTCGGCAGGGGCACGTAGGTCAGTTCTTTCGCCTTATTGTCTCCATTCTTGAAGGACCAGTCGTAGAACTGGATTACCTTCTTGTTGGCCTCCTGCTTCTCCTGGGCCAGGAGGATAAAGGTTCCGGCCGCAATAGGCCAGGAATTTATTCCCGGGGCATTCACGAGCCAAAGGTAAAAGTGAATCTTGGGATCAAAGGTACCTGTGTCGGCTGCATCCTCAAAGGCCTCGAAACTTGGTTTTACCCAAGTGCCGGCGCCATTTTTCAGAATGGCGTAGGTCATCTTGTTCTGCACAGCATAGGCAAACTCGACGTAGCCGATGGAGTTTGGCGTCGATTGCGTATATTGCGCTACGCCTTCATTTCCTTTGCCGCCGATGCCTACCGGCCATTGCACCGACGTGCCGTTGCCCACTTTTGTTTTCCATTCCCGGGAAACACCGCTGAGATAGGTGGTAAATACGGCAGTCGTTCCCGAACCATCCGATCTGTGGACAACGGTAATCTCTTTATGGGCAAGCTTTACATTGGGATTTAGGGATTTGATCTTTTTGTCATCCCAGTATTTTATTTCTCCTAAATATATCTTAGCCAGGGTGTCAGAATCAAACCTGAGGTCGCCTGATTTCACCCCAACTAAATTAACCACCGGCACTACGCCACCGATGACGGCGGGGAACTGCAACAGCTTGTCCTTGGCCAGTTGTTCGGGCTTCAGCGGCGCGTCGGTGGCGCCGAAATCAACTGTCCGCTCCGTAATCTGCCTGATGCCGCCTCCCGAGCCGATGGACTGGTAATTAACTTCCACGCCGGTTGTTTTGTTATAATCAAAGGCCCATGCCGAGTAAATAGGATAAGGAAACGTGGCCCCCGCACCATTAAGCTTTGCTGCCGCCCATCCTTGCGTAAATGACAGTGCCAATACCAATACCATCGCTGTTTGAAAAATTATTTTCATCGCTCCTCCTTTGTTAACGCTATTTTGTTATGGAAATCACCTCAATGTTTCTTTTCAACCAGGATATTTTATACAGGTTAATTATTGCACCAATGTTACAATTGGGTTAAACTTTTATTATAGATGACGCCGTTCATGGGTAAAGTCGCTCTTCCCCGTGCCGCTCCTCCTTACGTCTTATCTTGCCGGCAAATTATTGGTATTGTCAGCACCGACGAGGAATATACCGGCACTCAAGAGAGGTAAATGGATGAATCAGACCATCTTAGTTGTTGATGATGAAAAGGACATAGCGGAGTTGGTGGCCTATAACCTGGAACGCGAGGGTTATCGTGTCGCCAAGGCTTATGACGGCCATCAGGCATTGCAATATTTAAAGGAAAACCGGCCGGATCTGGTGATCCTCGATCTGATGCTGCCTGGGATCAACGGCTTCGAGATATGCCGGCTGATCAGGAAGAAACCGGAAACGGAAGGCCTGCCGATCATCATGCTGACGGCCAAGTCAGACAGCGTAGATAAGATAATGGGCCTGGAAATCGGCGCCGATGATTACCTCACCAAGCCTTTTAACGTCCGCGAACTGCTTGCGCGGGTGCGGGCCGTACTCCGCCGCTGGGAAAACCACCCTCCCGATAAGGACATGGAAAGGATTTCCTTTCAAGGCTTAACTGTTGACCTTCGCACCTATGAGGTATCGGTTGACGGCGTCAAAGTCGAGCTTGCCCCTACCGAGTTTAAATTATTGCATTTCCTTATTGCCCATCCCGGCCGTGTCTATACGCGCGACCAACTGCTGGATTTCGTCTGGGGCAGCGAAAGCTTTGTGGAACCCCGCACAGTTGATGTGCACATCAGCCGCCTCAGAACCGCGATTGAAGAAGACAAGAATGAACCCTGCTATATCTTGACGGTACGGGGCATCGGCTATAAGTTCGTGGAAATCAAATAAATTTCACATTTCATACATGTCATTTATAATTTTAAAATTTCAATAATTTCCACTTGATAAGTACTCGGTAAACCGCCTTGCCCCCATGAAAGGCGCGTCTGGCAAAAAAATAATGACATTGTAATAATATTGTAACAATTATCGTGTATGAAAGGAAAAGATCCGTGAAGAATAAGATCAGGGCAGCCTGCAAATAAAGCAGTCTCCTTTAGGCTTGTCATGGAATTATAGCAGGGCGGCGGCTCCGTCTTGCCGTCTTGTGTGAAATGAAAGCGACGCGGAGAAACAGTAAGCATGGCCATAACGTCTAAAAAAAACCTCGGCGACATTGCGTTCTCATCCTTGACCGCCTTTGCCGCCTCTACGGTCATTTTTTTCGTTATCGGCATTTTATTTGTTCTTTTCAAGGAATCCTCTCTGGCGCGCGAGAAGTTCGGAATTATCCAATTTCTCACTTCAACGGATTGGAATCCGGTCAAGGAATCCTTCGGCGCCCTGACCTCTATCTACGGGACCTGTGCGACGACGGCGCTATCGCTTATCATGGCCGTTCCTATCGCCTTGGGCATTGCCATCTTCGTCACCGAAATATCCCCCAATTTTTTAAAAGCTCCCATCGGCATAGCCATTGAACTTTTAGCGGCCATCCCCAGTATCATTTACGGGATGTGGGGACTTTTCACCCTCTCTCCAATTATGAGAAACTATATCGAGCCTTATCTTCAAAAGGCTGCCGGCGGCATCCCGATTGTCGGCATGCTTTTCCACGGCACGCCCATGGGCATCGATATTTTAACGGCCAGCATCATTCTGAGCATCATGATCATACCCTTTGCCGCCAGTATCGCCAGAGACGCCTTCAACCTGACGCCCGCCGTGGTCAAGGAGTCCGCCTATGCCCTGGGAGCAACCAAGTGGGAAGTTGTAAAGAACATCGTCATCCCCTATTCCAAACTTGGCGTCTTCGGCGGCATCCTCTTCTCCCTGGGGCGCGCGATCGGTGAAACAATGGCCGTCGCCTTCGTCCTCGGCAACAACCATCGGACTTTCACCTCGCTGTTCGCCAGCGCGGCAACCATCACCGTTACCCTGGCCAACGAGTTTACCGAAGCCGACGGTGATGTTTATCTCTCCTCGCTCTTTTATCTGGCCCTGGTACTTTTTGCGATCAGCTTTATCTTCCTGGCCATCGCAAAATTTTTTCTTGTCAGGGAGGAAGGGAAGCATTCACAATGACAAGGGAACAGAAAAGAAAAATACAGGGTTTTATCGCTCTTTCCCTGAGCACGATTTCTGCCTTTGTGGGGCTGTTCTGGCTTGTTTTTATCCTTGGCGATGTTTTGTTCCACGGAGTTAAGGCGCTCAGTCTTAGCCTGTTTATCAATGACCCGGCGGCGGCCGGCACTCCGGGGGGGGGGCTGAGAAACGCCTTTATTGGTCAGTTGATGATCACCTTCGGTGCAGCGTTGATAGGCGTGCCTATCGGTGTGCTCGGCGGGACCTTCCTGGCCGAGTATGCGCGGGGCACAGTCATCGCCAGGATTATCGGTGTTCTTTCCGACATCATGGTCAGCGTGCCTTCCATTGTCATCGGAACATTTGTCTATGCGATTCTCGTAAGACCTTTGGGTCATTTCAGTGGCTGGTCCGGTTCGGTCGCCCTCGCCATCATCTTGATTCCCGTTGTGCTTCGCACAACCGAGGACATGCTTTCCCTTGTACCCTGGGAACTGCGCGAAGCGGCCTTTGCCCTGGGAGCATCGTACTACAAAGTGATTATCCATGTGGTTTACCGGGGTGCGGCAACGGGCATCCTGACCGGCATTCTCCTTTCCATCTCACGGGTAGCCGGGGAGACGGCCCCGCTGTTGTTCACGTCCTTTAATAATTCCTTCTTCTCTATGGATATGAGTCACCCCATTTCTTCACTGACCGTTACCATCTTTCAATACGCAATGGGCCCTTATGAGAACTGGCATGCCCAGGCCTGGGCCGCATCATTAGTCGTCACCGGGTTTATTCTCGTTCTCACTATCCTGGGAAGGCTTCTCATCAAATGGAGGTACAAGTAGTGTCTGAACCCTTTGCCATCGAGGCTAAGAACCTTAACTTTTATTACGCGAGCAACACCCAAGTCCTCAAGAAGATTAATCTGCCGGTTCACAAAAATGCCGTAACGGCGCTGATCGGTCCTTCCGGATGCGGTAAAACTACCCTGTTGCGTTGTTTCAACAGGATGCACGACCTCTATCCCAGCAACAGATACGAAGGCGAAATATGGTTTCAGGGAAAAAACATCCTCGATAACTATACGGACATCATCAACCTCAGAAGCCGCATCGGTATGGTATTTCAAAAGCCCACCCCTTTCCCCATGAGCATCTTTGACAATATCGCCTATGGGCTTAAACTAAAGGGCATTAGAAAGAAGACTGAAACATCAGAACTGGTGGAGAAAGCACTCCGGAGCGCCCATCTATGGACAGAGGTGAAGGATAAACTCAAGGCCAGCGCCTATGACCTTTCGGGCGGGCAACAGCAACGGCTGGTCATTGCCAGGGCCTTGGCCGTCAACCCGGAAATTTTGCTCTTTGATGAACCCACCTCGGCCCTTGATCCCATATCCACCGCCAAGATAGAAGAACTTCTGGAGATGCTGAAGAAGGACGTCACCATCATCATTGTTACGCACAATATGCAGCAGGCGGCGCGGATCTCTGACTGGACCGGTTTTTTAATGATCGGGGATTTGATCGAGTTCGACAAGACGGAGACCATCTTCACCGCCCCTGCCAATAAACTTACCGAAGATTATATAACGGGAAGATTCGGCTGAACCATCGCCCTGGGGAGGAAGAAGACTAAGAAACGACACCTTTTCATCTGGAATTCATTGCAAAAGAAGAAAGAATACAGCAAAATGGCGGCAAATCCGGAAACCAATAATGAACGAAAAATCGTTAAGTATTTGAGGGGGACTTGAGCAAATGACAGACGGCATACCGCATACCAGCGCCCAATATGAAAACGAGCTCCAGGAAGTTAAAGACAATCTGATCTACATGGGTGTTTTAGTGGAAAAGGCCATCACCAAGAGCATCGAGGCGCTCTTGCAAAGGAATTACGAACTGGCCCGTGCGGTAATTGCGGATGATGACCAGATCGATCGCCTCGATGTTGCCATTGAAGACAAATGTATCCGTCTTCTCGCCTTGCGGCAGCCGGCCGCGCGCGATTTGCGGTTTATTACCACGGCCATCAAGATTAACGGCCACCTGGAACGGATCGGCGACATGGCCGTCACCATCGGTAAAAAAGTGCTGAAGTTGAATGAGGAGGCACAATTGAAACCCTACATCGACATTCCCCGGATGGCCGACATTACCAAGGGGATGATCAGGGAAAGCATTGATGCCTTCGTCACGGAAGACCTCGAACTGGCCAATAAGGTCAGAAGGGATGATGAAAAAGTTGACAACCTGAATGAGCAGATATTCCGGGAGCTGCTTACCTTTATGATGGAAGACGCCCGCACCATCCACCGCGGCCTCATCATTATGCAAATTTCCAAGAGCTTGGAGAGGATATCCGATCACGCCAAAGGCATTGCCGATATGGTCGTCTATATGGTGACCGGCAAGAGCGTCCGGCACGAAGAACCGCTGGAAGAAGAGAATATTACTAAACAATGAAAAGCCGCCTCTTCCGAAAGATTTTTGCCGCCTACGCCGTGACGCTTCTCGTGGTCATTGCCTTGGACGGCCTCTTTGTTGCTTACCAGACACACCAGGATATCCCCCTGCAAGTCAGGGAAGATTTGTCAACCGGCGGACTGACCCTGCGCCTGATACCGTTGGAAAAGCTCGTTGCCAATACCCCTTTTCTCTCCCAAAGCCTGAAGGCAAGACTTACCATTATCGACGCCCAAGGAAAGGTGCTGGCCGATTCGGAGCAGGACAGCCGGAAGATGGACAATCACTTCAGCCGTCCCGAGATCCAGGAAGCGCGCAGCAATGGCGAGGGACACGCCATCCGGCACAGCGACACCCTGGATATCGAAATGATGTATGTCGCCTTTCCTTTAAAGATAGAGGAGCGGATCGTCGGCTACGCGCGGGTGGCGAAACCTCTGGAGGAGCTGAAAACCGCCATTGACCAGTCTTACCGGATAATCTTCCGGGTGGCCCTGACAATTATCATCTCTTTCCTGCTTCTGGCCCTCCTTTTTATCCCCAAGCTTATTTCTCCTCTTTTGACCATGACTGACTACACGGAAAGGGCCAGGACACAGAAGGCGCCTGGAAGCCTGATGGTGCAATCAGGGGACGAGATTGGGCAGCTCGCCGAAAATATCAATCTGCTGGTGCAAAACTATGAAGACAATATCCGGATCGTCCGGGAAGAAAAGGGAAAGCTCACTTCGGTTTTTACCAGCATGGTGGAGGGAATCGTCATCCTCAATCGTCAAAACCGCATTGAGTTGATCAATCCGGGTGCGAGCGATATTTTAGGGAATAGATATTCTGAAATGACGGGTAAGACGATCATCGAAGCGTTTCGCAACGTGGAGTTGCAAAACGCCCTCGACCGTTGCCGAAAGACGGGGCAGCCCGTATTCCAGGAGATTGCCCTTGATGGCGGCAACCAGCTTTTCCTCAATGTAAACATCGCTCCCATTAAAGATTTGCCGGGACAAGACAATAAAATAATTGTGGTCTTTCATGATGTAACGCAATTGAGGAAATTGGAGCGGGTGCGTGCCGATTTTGTGGCCAATGTCTCGCATGAGCTCAAGACCCCGCTTACGGCGATCATCGGCTTTGTCCAGACCCTGCAGGAAGGCGCAATCAATGATAAAGAAACCGCCGGAAGGTTCCTGACGATCATCGCCGAGCATGCCGGGCGGCTGAACCGCCTGGTGGATGACCTTCTGATATTATCCCGCATCGAGCTTGGCGAGGTCGCATTGCATCCGGAGAAGATGGATCCGCGGCAAGCCGTGCAGCAAGCCCTGACCATCATCGAGGACAAGGCCCGGAAAAAGGGGTTGGCCGTCCGCCAGGATTGGCCCGAGAACCTCCCGCTGATCCTGGCCGACGGCGACGGCATCGTCCAGATACTGGTAAACGTGCTGGACAATGCCGTAAAATTCACTGCTGCCGGGGACATCACCATTTCTGCGGACAGAGACGAAAAGGGCTTCCTGGCCATCACCATCGCCGATACCGGGACGGGCATCCCTGCTAATGAAATACCCCGTCTGGGCGAAAGATTTTACCGCGTGGACAAGATGCGTTCCCGGGAACTAGGCGGCACCGGCCTGGGCCTGTCCATCGTCAAACACCTGCTTCAGGCGCAGCAGGGACGGTGGGAGGTGGAAAGCAGCCCCGGCAAGGGGACGGTGGTAAAACTTTTCTTTCCTCTTTTTGCCACTCCTGTTGTATGATTATGTTGAGGGGTTAACCACATGACCAAGTCATTAAGCAGCGCCGCAAAGAAAGGCGGGTTACCGCCCGGATCGCTTGTCCATGTCGGCAAGGTACGGGAAAGTTCAAGCCGCATCACCGTGATCCGCTATAGCCAGGAAACCTTTGAAGTACGCAACGACGTTGCGATTGATGAGATTCGTCACGACGGGGAGAAAGAAGAAGTAACCTGGGTGAATATCGAAGGGTTGCAGGACACGGAGATTATTGCCGCCATCGGCAGCAATTTCCACATTCATCCTCTGGTGCTCGAAGACATCTTAAACACGCATCAAAGACCCAAGTTCGAAGAGTTTACCGACTATATCTTTATCGTCCTCAAGGCGCTATTTTTTGATCCCGCCGCCTTAGTCGTTGATCATGAACAAATCAGCATTCTGGTCATGAAGAATTATGTTTTTACCTTCAAGGAAAAGCTGGACGCCATGTTTAACCCGATAATGCGGCGCCTGCAGGACGGCAACGGACGCCTGCGTTGCCTGGGGGCTGATTACCTGGCCTATGCAATCCTGGACACCGTTGTGGACGAGTATTTCACCCTCCAGGATTCCCTTGATGAAGTTTTGGAAACCCTGGAGGATCAATTGCTCTCTCATCCCACTCCCAAGACGCTGTCCGGAATCCAGCGTCTGAAACGCGAGCTGATCTTCGTGCGCAAATCAATCTCCCCGGTAAGGGAATTGCTGTCGGGACTGCAAAGAAGTGAGTCGGCGTTGATCCAGGCAAGGACAAGACCTTATATCCGCGACGTTTACGACCATGCCATCCGGGTCACGGAAGCGGTGGATTCGAGCCGGGATCTGATCACCGGCATGCTGGACATCTATCTCTCGAGTGTCAGCAATAAGATGAATGAAATCATGAAGGTCCTGACGATCTTTGCCTCCATTTTTATTCCTTTGACTTTCGTTGTCGGCATATACGGAATGAATTTCGAATATATGCCGGAATTGAAATGGAAATGGGCCTACCCGGCCCTTTGGCTGGTATTTATCGCCATCACCTTAAGCTTGCTGAGATTTTTCAACAAGAAGAGGTGGCTATAGCTGTCAGCGTTTATCCCTTCCTTTTCTTCGCCCGCGCCGTCGGTTCCGCGGTCCGGGGATCGTCCGGCCAATGGTGGCGCGGGTAGCGTCCCATGAGCTCCTTCTTCACGGCGGGATAGGTGCGCTCCCAAAAACCATCGAGGTCCCGAGTAACCTGGACGGGGCGCCCCGCAGGGCTTAAGAGGTGAAGCAGCAACGGCTGGCCGCAGAGAAGAGGCGTTTCCCGGCAGCCGAAGAATTCCTGGAGCCGGGCCGCCAAAAACGGCACCACACCACTCTCATAATCCAGGTGCTTTCTCGTTCCCGAGGGCAGTAACCAGGTTTCGGGCGCGAGGGTATCGAGGGCATGTCTGTTTTCCCACCCCAGCCGGCTTTCAAGGGCCTGGAGCAGGGATGCACCCGTAAAAACGGCGCCGCCCTGCCAGTTGCCGAAAGGCAGAAGCCACCGGTCAATTTCCGCAGCCAGGGCGTCGGGTGAGAAATCGGGCCATCCCGCCCGGCAGCCGTATTTGCCCACGAAGAGACAGCGGGCGCGGAAACGCCGTGCCGCTTCGTTCCAGGGAAGTCCCTCCACCCCCCCTTCCGCGAGGCGCTCACGCACAGCCCGTTTCAGATCGTCGGGCGGCGGCATGAGCCCGGACTTTTCTCCGAGCAGAATCCCACCGACACGGGTTTCTTTGCGGCAACGGGGCGTCCAGCCCTCCCAGGAAAAATTGAGGACCGTCTCCTGCTCTCCCGCCAGGCCGTTTTCGAGATCGCCGCGGCAAAGCGGGGCAGCCAGAAATACCCGCGCCGACCTCTCACCGCCATCCAAATCTGCCGCCACAAGGAATTCTTCCCGGGCAAGCGCTCCCTGGACCCGGGCGGCCCGGCCCGTCGTCAGCACCAGTCGCGCTGCCTCGCCGATATGGCCGCCGCCGACACGCTGGGCAAGACGATCTGGATAGGCAAACATCAGCAGCCCCCCCGCAAGGGACGGATCGATGTCACTGCCGCGGATGGCCTGCCCGCCTACACCGGCCGCCTTCATGATCCTTTGCGCCTCCCGGGAAATGCGCCGCCCGGCATCATGCCGCAATTGGTTCTGCAACCCCTTTTCCCACTGCGCCCAGGCTGAGAGCCGGTCCCGAAAATCGGGATCGCCGCCACCCAGCGGGTCGCCCTCTTCCAGAAGCGCGGCGGTAACCGCCGCCGTGGCGAGCTGGCCTCTCTCCTTGGCCTCACTGACCATGCGGCCAAGGCGCGGATGGAGGCCCATCGCAGCTACTTGCCGTCCGAAAAGGGTAATACGCCCCTGACTGTCGATCAACTCCAGTTTCTTGAGGAGTTCCCCCGCCTGCCGTAATGCGCCTGTGGGCGGCGGCGTGATCCACAGGAGATCCAGCGGTGATGCCGCTCCCCACAGTGCCGTCTCCAAAAGAAGCGGTGCAAGGTCGGCTTCCAATATTTCCGGGGCTGAAAAGCTTCGGCGCGGCTCACCGGCTCGCCACCAGCGCAGGCAGATACCCGGCGCCAGACGCCCGGCGCGCCCCTGGCGCTGCAGGGCCGAAGCGGCGGATATCTCTACCGTATCCCAGTGGTCCATACCGGTACGGGGATGAAAACGCACGCGCCGTTCGAGTCCGGAATCAACCACCGCACGCACCCCAGGAATTGTAAGGCTCGTTTCCGCAACATTCGTGGCGAGGATGATCCGGCTTGTCGCTCCCGGCGGGGAAGCGAGAACCCGGCGCTGCTCTTCCGGGGAAAGGCGGCCGTGGAGGACGGCAATATCCGGGCCGAGTTGGGGCCGGTCACGCCGCAACGCCTCCTGTGTCGCTCTGATTTCGCGGTATCCCGGAAGGAAAACAAGCACATCACCGCCGCCCTCCCCATCGAGTATCCCCCGCGCCTCGGCCGCCAGGCGGGCGGCGCCGGCGGCGGGCGTTTCGCCGGTAAGCGGCGGGCGATAGGATACAGCCACGGGCCAGGTGCGTCCGGGAATGGTAATGATGGGCACCGCGCCGATTGCCGCTTGCAGTTCTGCCGCCGGAGGGGTGGCGGACATAAACAGGATTTTCAAGTCGCGCCGGAACAACTGCCGGCACTCCCAGGTAAAGGCCAGGGCCATGTCCGCCTGAAGATTACGCTCATGGAATTCGTCAAAGATTACGAGTCCATATCCGGAAAGGGACGGGTCATGCTGGATGATCCGTGTAAGCACCCCTTCCGTAACGACTTCCAGGCGCGTCAGCGGTCCCACAATGGTCTCCAACCGCGTCCGTAGTCCCACTCGCTGCCCTAAGGGCTCTCCCCGCAAAGCGGCAATCCGTTCGGCCGCGGCCCGCGCGGCCAGGCGGCGCGGCTGGAGCAAGAGGATTTTCGCTCCCGCAAAGGCCTCATGCTCCAGGAGGCGCCAGGGCACAAGGGTCGTTTTGCCTGCCCCCGGCTCGGCATGGAGTATCAGCAGGTTGCAGCTTGCCAGTTGCGACGCAATTTCTTCAAGATGCTGATAAAGTGGAAGAATGTCGATATGTTGCAAGGCCATGACTTATCGCTATTATTGTATTGACATCGCCCCCGAGGTTCTATATATGTCGCATCTAAGGGGTTTCTAAATATCTATTTTCGTCCCGGCAGTCGCTGATGAAGAGGCCGACAAAGGTAATGAAATTTTTAAATTTGGAGGAAGATTGATGAGTCCCGCTATGAACCACAAATCATGCCGTTTCACCAAAAAACCCTGCACCGAGGAAAACCGCAGCCAATCTGAGGCATGCGAGTGGGAGGTGGAAAATCCCGAGCCGGTGGAGGAGTGGGAACTTCAGCATCTTTTAATCGAAGAATAGGAAAGTAATTTAGATCCTATCAATGTCCATACCCGCCTCGCATTTTTAGCTTATCACTTCTTCCTTAGAAGCGGAAGGTGTAAAATCAGGCTGCGGGCTCAATAGAGCAGGTATTTCCCCCTCATTCCCATGAAACGTTCGCGCGGCACCTTCCACAGAAACGCTATGTGATGCGGGTCCTCTCCCAGCTTGATGGCCCACTTTCAGCTACGCCGATAACCGAGCCGGTGGCAGATCAGACATTGCTCTTTGGGCGGATGCTTTTCCGGCAAACGCAGCGAATTGGGGTTGTGACAAATAACGCACCGCCGTTCCACATCCGCCCGACCCAAACCCTTTTCCAGGGCCGCAAAAAAAGGCCGGTGCTTATTGTCCAGCGGAACCTGCTTGGCCCTCTCCCGCGCCCCAAGGATCAGCACGACGATCACAGCGGCAACAATTCCCAGGGTAAACCAATCTATTTTCCTTAACTTCAGCATGGCGTTTTTGTCCCTTTACTGCCAATGCAAAGGCGCATCCAAGATTAAGATGGTTCATTTCTATTCGACGTATCTTTGTTTGTCAATGTTTATGACGAAAAGGGAGGATAGCCGAAAAAATCTTTACCTATAAAAGTTGCAATTTTGATTATCAAATTATATGAATAAGCGCTTGTTTTGTCGGAGGCGCCGAAAGCCTACATATCTGCAATAAATGGTTGAAAAGGAGAGTGTAAAAATGAGTACTATGGATCCGCAGGCGACGCAGACTCTATCTCAGTATATTGCAGATTCCCGCTTCGACGACCTACCTGACGATGTTATAGACAAGGCCAAGATGTGCGTCCTTGACTCCCTCGGCTGTGCTCTGGGAGGAACCACCCTGAAGGCAGGCAGAATACTTTCGAACTTGATGGCGGAGGTTGGGGGCAATCCCGAATCGACCCTGCTTCCCAGGGGACCCAAAGTTCCTGCCGTCAGCGCGGCCTATGCAAATTCCCACATGGCCAACCTTATGGATTTTGACGACACCCTGAAGGGACATCCCGGCGCCTGCATCATACCGCCCGCTTTGGCCCTGGCGGAGAAACTGGGGTCTTCGGGGCGTGAGTTGATCAACGCAGTTGTCCTGGGCTACGAAGCAGGCATGAGGATACTCAATGCCGTTAGACCTTCCAACGAGAGAATGCAGAAGGCGCCACAAGGTCCGGGTACCCGCCACATATTCGGCGCTGCGACCGCTGCCAGTGCTTTGCTGCATCTTGATGCCGATACGACCGCTATGGCGCTCGGACTCGCCGGTGTGAATGCGCCGGTGCCTTCGAGCCCCACCGCACGCGGGGAAAGGCCCGTAAGCTGGTCAAAATTTAACCATGGCTGGGCATCTCAGGGAGGCGTTCTGGCGGCATTGCTGGCACAAAGAGGTTTTCTGAGCAGCAAGACCATCTTGGACGGGGACAAGGGCTTCTGGGTGATGGCAGGTTCCGACCAGTGCGATTTCGATGCATTTACCAGAGGATTCGGGAAGGAGTATATCACTCGTAAGGTTGCCTTCAAGACCTTCCCCTGCTGCAGATTTCTGCACAGTTCTATTGAAGCTTTGCAAAAAAGTATCCTAGAGTACGACATATCGCCCGCGGCCGTAAAAAGGATACATGTGCAATCCTTCGGTCGGGTAGCGCAGTTGCTGGATTATGCCCCGGCTAATGAGATCGACGTGCAGTTTAGCCTGCCCTATGTGATGGTGATGGGGTTGCTGGGTAAGTCGCCCGGCTACGAATGGCTGGCGGAAGCGAACTTCAGGGACCCTGATACGTTGGCAATTTTGAAGAAGGTCTCAGTTGAGGTGGACCCGGAGGCAGAAAGAAAGTTCCGCGATGAAGGCAAAGAATCTTCTACCGTGCTGGTGAATGCAGGAGGGAAGGAATTCAAGAGTTTCGTGATTCACCCCAGGGGTCTCATCACACACGAGGAACTCCAGGATAAGTTTCGAGGCCTGGCCGTGCCAGTGCTAGGCGAACCGGCAAGCGAAGGAGTGATTGAGGCCGTGGAACACCTGGATGATCTCGCCGATGTCTCCACCCTATTGCAGCCCTTCTTGGGAGCGAGCGAATAGGCCGTCTCCGGCACGTTTCATTCGCTCATACCTCACTCATACCTCAAGACCTGCCCTTGCTCCCGAGGCCAGGGCCTCCATCATGCCGTATGAGGCCATACAATCGCCGGCAAGGTAGACCTCAGGCACAATGGCCTGGATTCCCTTCTGCAGCCGCTGGTCCGGTTTCATAACCACGGTCAGCATCGAGTGCACCCCGAAAGTCTGCCGGCGACCCGCTCCATCCGTCACTGTCCGACCAAGTCCCTCCACATGGCTGTAATCGCTGTACAGGAGGAGGCCGGACAGCACTCCCGCCAGCCACTTGAGCGCCGGAATCCGTCCTCCCACGGCAATGACCACCGCATCCGGCTTGATGCTCTTTACAAGCTCCGGTGTAACTATCTTTCCCAACTCCACCTGCACACCGAGCTTGTTTGCCTGACGGGCAAGATAAGCATTTAAGTCGGCGATCCTGGCCTTATGAGGCATCCGGGCGGCCAGGCCCATGCGCCCGCCCAGCCTGTTCCCCTTCTCGAACAAGGTAACCCGATGTCCACGGCGGGCGGCAACTACGGCGGCCTCCATTCCCGCTAATCCCCCGCCGATAACCAGGACGTTTTTTACTTTCTGGGACGGAACCACTCTGAACCTCTTCTCCATGCCCAGGGCCGGGTTCACCGTGCACCTGGTATCGCCCGACCGGCCCTTGCAGGACAGGCAAGTGATGCAGGGCGCCACCTCGTCCGGCCTTCCGGAAGCAACCTTATTGGGGAGTTCCGGGTCCGCCAGGAGCTGCCTGCCCATGGTCACCAGGTCCGTATCGCCCTTCTGTAGAGCCCGCTCGGAAACTGCAGGGGTCATCCGCCCGCCGACCATAACCGGGATACTTACGGCCTTTTTGACCGCCTCGGCAAGGTAAACAAAGCTGCCGGCGGGTTCCACCAGCTGATGGAAGGGATAAGTCCCATAGTGGGTCACGTTGATGGCGCAGCATCCCGCTTTTTCCAGCATCCGGCTTAGCTCGCAGGTTTCCTCCAGGGTAATGCCTCCGGGAACGCCGAACTCCTTACCGTTCAGCCTGACCCACAAGGGATAGGACGCACCCACCTGCTCGCGAATGGCGGCGATGATCTCCAGCAATAACCTGGCCCGGTTGGGAAGATCTCCGCCATAAGCATCGGTGCGCTTGTTCTTGGCCGGCGAAAGGAACTGGTTGAGCAAATAGCCCGTAGCGCTGTGTATCTCCACGGCCTCGAAGCCGGCCTTCTGGGCCCGCTGCGCGCCCTCAACAAAGCGCACCTTCATGGCTTGAATGTCCTCTACTGTCATCGCTCGCGGTATCTCCCCACCGGGACGGCAAACGACCGCTGAGGGAGCTATGGGTATGGATTCGGCAAAGGAGGAAATGGCAAAACCCCCGGCGTGGTTCAACTGGAGCGCCGCATGCGCACCGTTCTGCTTGATGCACTGCGCCAGAGAAGTCAATCCGGGCAGAAACTTGTCGTCGTCTATAGCCACCTTCCTGGGGCCGGTGAGCCCCCGGGGGAATTCGACCACCGCATAGCCCACGATAATCAGCCCGACGCCGCCCCGCGCCCGCTCCGCGAAGTAGTCCAGCAGCCGCTCGGTCACATAACCGTCGTCAGTGACTATACCAACGGACATGGCCGGCATTACCATGCGGTTCTTGAGCCTCATTCCTCCCAAATCGAAGGGGGAGAGAAGCTTCTCAAACCTGCTTTCGTTATCGTTTTCTACCAATTTATTCACCTTATGTACTTCCCTTTTGCCTCTACGAGATCGGTCGAAATGAGAAAATTATTTCCGACAAGGTATATTGAGAGATTCTCTCTTATTATTTACGCCCGAAGGCTTCTTTGAAGACGGCAATAACTTCGTCTTTGACATCAATGGCCTTCTGCGAATATGTTTCGATTGCTTTGGGCATCGGCACGCGCCACGGCGCATGATCCGTCGGCACATCCAGACGGGTGCTGATATTGCCGTTTAATAGTGCATAGGCCGTCTGGCCTTCTTTCGAGAGCAGCCAGTTGATATACACCTTGGCCGCATTTGGGTGCGGCGCATGGTTAAACATGGTAAGCGCCCCCGAGACGGATCCGATATCGGTCCCTTCCTTTATCTTGCGCGGATCGAGAATCGCGATGGGCATGCCGGCTTCTATGCGTGCCTGGGCGAAGATATCGGAAACCCCGATCAACACCAGGAACTTTTCCCGGGCAACGCCTTCCAGTTCTTGCGTGTAATCTTTCAGAACCGTGGGTTCCTGTTTGGCGAGTTCCCGGATGAAGTTCGGCCCGAGCGCGGGATGCAAGTAAAAGAATGTAAAAGTCGCCTGACCGGGCCCCGCATTTGTGGGATCGTCCATGACGATCTTGCGCTTGAACTTCGGAGCCAACAAATCCTTGTAGGAGGTGATCGATTCCGGCTTTGTCACCTTTGGATTGACATAGAGTGTGCCGCGCTGTGTCAACATCATGACCATAACGCGTTTGCCCGGGTCTAAATACTCTATTTTGCCGCCGCGCCACTGTTTGGGATCTTTCACCTGGGGAAGGATGAGCGCCGGCTCGATCGGATCGAGCATCCCGGCTGGGAGCGTCACTGAGAGCGCGGTCGTGGTACCGCCGATAAAAACGTCCCAGAGAAATTGGCCGGCGTTGCGTTCTGCCGTTATCTTCGGACCAATGCCGGAGCCGCGATCGCCCAAATAATCCACTTTGATGCCATATTTTTTCTCAAAGGCCAGAGTCAGCGTGTCGCGCCGGTCGCTGCCCACCGGACCGATCACCGAAACGGTGCCTTCTTTCTTGGCTGCCGCCAGGACCTTATCCCATTCATCTGCGGCGGCCACCGGCGCATAGCTGGCCGCGACCATCACCGCAACCATCACCACGGTTGTCACTAATGTATAGATTCTTTGCATCATGTTCCTATCCTCCCCTACTATTATTAATTGATAAGGCATTGCTTTCGATTTATTGGGGGTATAGCAGGGCTGTTATTGCATGTCAAGGGATCTGAAAGATATGAGGAATAGTTAAGATAATGTTGCCCTTTTTACCAATGTCTTAGCTATTTGTATTTTGTACTTGTTATGGGAAAGCGGCACCGCATCTTTAACTGCTCTCCTATATCATTCTTTTTGAGAGGACGCCAAGCAGGCCTGCTTCTTCGACACGGCGCTTAATCTTCTTTACGTCGTCGGTATAGAGATCCGTCTTTTGCATCCTTTCCCAGTATTCCCCAAAGCTCATAACATATTTTATGTTTCTTCCTTCCGCGGTCTTGGACCTTTCAGTAGTATAGGCAAAGAAGTCACCCAAGCCCATGCTCAGGGGAAGCACCAGCGGCTCCTGCTTGAAAACGTTCCTGGCCGCGTTGTGCCCTGCCAGAGTACCACTTGCGATCGAACCAGAGACGCTGCTCAGGCCGGCTTTCTCACCGCCGCAGAAAAGGTTCGCAAAGCCCGGTACCTTCATGGCGCTATCCCTGACGGCTACGGCAACGTGCCCCACAGCGTTATACCTGCTGACGCTTGGGTCCTCCAGCGCCACATTCTCAAAGCCGGGCACCTGCCTCAACTCCTCCTGCGTCATAAACACAACTCCGGACAACTTGGCAACGGGACCAATATCGCTGATAATCAGGCTCTTAATGAAGTCCTTGGTGCGGTGACCGGCCATTAAGCCATGCTTGGAATAGTCAACCAGCTTACGGGGAAGCGGAATCTGAAGTAGCCCTTCCTTTTCCAGTCGCGCCTTGAGCTCCGGAGCCAGGGTGTCTTTGAATACGGTGATGGCTGCCCCGACATGCCCGGGGGTCCCATCGGGCCTGCGCTTGTCATAGACCTTGCCGCCGGCTTTCTCCACCATGCCTATCCTGTCGCCAAAGGCGGGGCATCTGATCGTGCACATCACGCATCCCTTGCCGTATTTCGTGCAAACGCGGATGCCCCCACGCCCGCCTGTGCAGTCCACGAAGGCATCGCCTTCCACCATCCTGCCATTTGCCAGCTTCACCGCCAGGATCCGCCCTTCTTCCTTTTTCACATCCATGGCCCGGCTCTCCAGCAACACCTCTACACCAGGAGTTTCCGTGACAATCCTTTTTATCAGGGGCTCAGCCAGACCGGTATTGTAAATGAAGACATGCTTGCTTGAATCCGGAAACTTGACGCCGTCGTGCAGCTTGAGGGAATGGATAGCGTCAGTGAGCTCCCCGGCCCCCAGGAACCTGAGCTCATGGTTGGCGACAAACCACCCATTGCCGTTGGTTTCTCCAGCCCTCACTGCCACCCCGATCAGCATATCCGTCCTCTCCACGAGGGTGACCTGAGCGCCGGCCTTTGCCGCGGCCAGGGCCGCTCCACAGCCGGATAGGCCTCCGCCAACTACGACAACTCTAGACATAATACTAAACCCTCCTTTTTCATCCGCGTCCCCTTTTTTGCCTAAATATTTAATGAAACTAAAACTCCTTGGACCTACTGGTCGCCAACCGCTTTCTTGATCAGCAAGCCGGGTACGTCGGCCAGGATCTTGATCGACCACGGTTCGGGACGGAGCGGACCAAGATTGTATCGCACCCACAGCGTGTCCCCATCGGGCAATGCTTTCCTGTTGGAGGAGACGATCGCTTTGACCACACGGGTACGGTAGATATCGGTCTCCCTGATCGCAATGGTTATTTCCACACCCTCTTTTATGGTGGAAACATCGTCCGTATATGTATCATATTCTCTTGCCATTTTTCTATCTCCTATCTGCGTTTTTTAAGTAGGCGCCTTATCAAAAACCGTATTTACCCCAGTTTTTCAGGACCTTCTCCTGAAGATCTTTGGGGTAACTCGTGCCGAAGGATATCTTGGCCGGTATCTCAATGTTGGGATCCCAATCCACAGGCCAGGTGCAATCCAACAATAGGTGGGACGCCTGACCCCAGTGGCGCTCATGAAAATTCAGGAAGGGCCAAAGGGCGTGGCCGGGGCAATTGGGCTGGGGATGGACCCCTCTGACCGGGTGACATTTCATCACGATGGCGTGCACAACTTCTCCTAAATTGAAGACATCCACATCCTCATCAACAACTACCACAAAGGGCACCAAAGCTCCCAGTTTGGTCCCCCAGATGGCGCTGGCCACATGATGGGCAATGCCGGAATAGGCCCGGCGCACCGAAACCACCACCATATGAACCGAACCATAAGCCGGAACATCAACATTGACGACCGGAAGCCCCGCCAAGGCAGCGGTGGCCACATTGCGAAACGCCGTCGTACAGACGATGTCACTATCGTCTACGGGCACACCCATATTGGAAACAGGGAGAATAGGATTGTGGCGATGGGTGATACAGCTTACCTCATAAACCGGCCGTGGGCTGCGCGGCGCGCTTGAGTAACCGCTGTATTCCCCGAAGGGGCCTTCGTCTACCCGTACTCCGGGAAGCACATGCCCTTCAATAACAATCTCCGCATGGGCCGGAACTTCCAGATCGATGGTCTCGCACTTCACCAGGTCTACCGGCTCTTTTCTTAAACCGCCGGCCAGATCCACTTCATTCACGCCCGCGGCGGGAGAAAGAACCGAGGCCATGGCGCATAAGGGTTCCGAGCCGATCACCGTCGCAAAAGGCATGGGCTTACCAGCCTTTTCGTACTTTTGGAATATCTGGCCAATATGTTGAATGGGCAGCAACAGACCGCCCATCATCGTTTCATTGTGAACCATCTGACGGTACATCCCCCAGTTCACCCACTTGGAATCAAGATCCGGGGTAGCGATCAGGTGCCAGGTGCCGATATACCGCCCTCCGTCTCCGTCGTGGACCATGGGAACCCCGAACTTAAAGAGATCGATATCCTTGCCCTTAATAATATTTTCCTTACAGGGGCCGCTGCTCACCAGCATCGGTTTGATCGGATTTGCAATCCGTTTGTCAAACTCCTTGACCATCTCTTTTTTAGGTGTACCCGCATCCATCCCCATGGCCAGGGCCATCCGCGCATAGCTTGCGCATGGGCCTCCCAGGATGCTGACGCCCGGGGCATCCTTCACCTTCTCAAATAAGGTCGCCCGTTCCTCAAGCTCGCAGGCCCGGCGGATAATGGCGCCAACTTCCATATTCCAGTCCACCTCCTGCTTCACCTTTACCAGGTGCTCGGCCTTATCCAACGCTGCAATAAATTCCCGTAAATCCTTGTGTGCCATAGATATACCTCCTTCTTTACTCGCCTGTCACAGGCTGTCTAATAAAAACCTTTCCATCCAGTCTAGCTTCGAGAATCAGTTTGCAATACTCCTCCGCATCGTGTGGAATAATTCCTTCACTCGACGCGCTAAAGACACGCCGCATTACCTACCTTTATTGAGCAAAAACGTCAAGCTGATTATCTTCAGAAACCTAAGCCGTCCGGTTTAGCACTTGATTCATTCAATAGAGTGGGTCATATGAACTGTATGGAGGTCCCACTAATGCCACCAGCCGGCGGCCTCGTTACCTTCTGTGGGTTACCTTGACATAAAGCTGACATCTGGGCATCTGGATATCCGGAAATATCTTTTCCACAATCTCATCTGCGCTCATTCATACCCGTGAACAAAAGATCGCACATAATATAAATAGTAGGGTCAGCTACCCGGCTATGCGACCCTCTCCCATATAACGCTTGCTCTTCGACTTATCATATATTAGCCATAATTATGCCAAGGTAATATATTAAGTTTAAACAATAAGTTATAGGAATAGTTATTAAGGTAACTATAAAATAATTTAGTTTTGCTTGAGATATTTGTTAGGTTTTATGTTATTCTTTGAAATATGTCAGTTAGAATTGAACGCTAACTGTGTAATCAGTGGTTTCCGCGGACCAGAATATGGGCTGCTGTTGGCATGATTATGCTGTTAATCAATGCGCACGTTTCCTATTGACAATAATGCCGGGTCTTAGTAGGGGCTCGAAAAATAAAGGAGAGGGAGGTGCAAGGAGCAACATTTCTAAATTGGCTGGACACAACCACTTTCTTTCTTGACATGCAAACACAGCCCTCCTATACTTTTCTGGACACCGAAAGCAATGTCTTATCACGTCAAACCAAACAAAGGGGGGAGTATGGCAGAACAAAATAACCCTATGAGCAAGCGCTTGGAACTTCACCAGATATGCTTGGTAGTGCATGATGTGGAGAAAAGCATTGAGCATTATCAGAACATCTTGGGCATTGGCCCATGGACAGTACATGAATCCGGTGATGCCACCCTCGGCGATATGACTTATTATGGCCGGCCGGCAAACCAAAAGGCCCGGATTGCCTTTGCTATGGCAGGGCCGATGCAGATAGAATTGATACAGCCTCTTGAGGGAGAGAGCATCTGGGGAGACTTCTTGAAAGAGCATGGTGAGGGCCTTCACCATCTGGGGCATGTGATGGTGGACAACATGGATGAAGCGCTCGCGGCCTTAGAGAAGCAAGGTTTTCCTTGCCTGCAAAGTGCGCGCGTTGTTCGCGGACCTTTTACCGGTACCGAGTTTGCCTACATTGATACAGTTAAGACTCTTGGCACTATCATCGAATTGCTCAAAAAACCTTAGGGAAGCCTATCCTTTAAGAAGGCAAATATCGGATAATAACTCCAGCATCGAAAGCATGCCGTATCAAAAAAATGGAAGTGAGGAATCAAGTAATGAAGCTTGCCCAGTTTTATTTGAATGGGATTAAACAAGAGCTCGTGTGTGACGGTGAAAGATTACTGCTCGATGTCATTCGCAATGACTTTGGTCTCACGGGAACAAAAAGGGGCTGTGGAAACGATGGTTATTGCGGTGCCTGCTCTGTCATCATGAATGGAAAAGTTGTGCGCTCCTGCGCAATCACTATGGAACATGTACCAGATGACGCCAAAATTGTTACCGTTGAGGGTATCGGCACCTTAAATAATCCACATCCCATTCAAAAAGCATTTGCTTACGAGGGTGCAATTCAATGCGGCTATTGCACCCCGGGAATGATTGTCAATGCCAAAGCGCTTCTGGACGAGCACCCCAATCCTTCTGAAGCGGAGATCAGGCATGCTTTCCGGGGTAATTTTTGCCGCTGCACGGGTTATAACTCGATCATCAGGGCGGTGCAAACCGCAGGGAAGCTGCTTGCTAATGAAATTAAAGAAGACGATATTAGGGTTGATACGTCAAAGGGGACTTTTGGCAAGCGCGCTCCAAGGCCAAATTCCCTGGCGAAAGCTACAGGCGCTTTACGCTTCGGAGATGACATCCCCATGCCCTCCAACACGGTGCACTTGAAAATTGTGCGCAGCATTCATCACCATGCGAATATAATATCTATTGATGCCACCGAGGCAGAGAAAATGCCGGGTGTACTGGGCGTGCTCACAGCCAAGGATGTTCCTGGCTCGAATCGAATCCGATCCAGCATGGGAAAGCTTGCACCTACTGAACCCATTCTTTATGACACTAAGGTTACTTATTGGGGTTGTCCTATTGCCGTTGTTGTCGCTGAGACCGTTGAACAGGCGGCAGCTGCAATGGCTAAGGTTAAAATTGAATATGAAGTCCTCCCCCGCTATCAAACACCGCGCGAGTCCTTAAGCGGGGAAGCTGTTCCTATCCTTCCTGAATACGAGACTAACCACATCTTGTCCACTTATCTGAAGAAAGGCGGCGATAAAGAATTTATGGAAAAACCGCTCCATGATTCTGAAGTGATGGTATCTGGCCAATTCGTTACCTCTCGCATCGCCCATCTGACTACCGAACCGGATAATGCCATGGCATTCATTGACGAGAGAGACCGTATTACAATTATGTCTCCGACTGTTGCATTACATATGCATTTAGCGCAGCTCTCCGGTGCAATTGGTATAGAGCCGGGCAAGTTACGCTGGATTGCGAACCCTTGTGGAGGAAATTTTGATCATAATACAAGCATCACTTGCGAAAGTTTTGTAGCACTCGCTGTCTTGAAATTTCGCCGTCCCTGCAAGCTTGTCTATACCCTGGCAGAGACCATCCTACACGGCAGTAAGCGCGCTATGGTTTGGATTAACGCCAAAATGGGAGCTACGAAAGATGGTTACTTGCAGTCTCTAGTTTATGATCTTGATCTCGATTGTGGAGGGGAACCGGGTATTGCCGAGCTACTCGTTACCAAATATCATAAATCCATAGGTGGAGCCTATAATATACCCAAGGTTTATGGCGAGGCCAGAATTGTCTTGACCAATAATAATCCCTACGGTGCTGTCAGAGGGCCTGGCGGAGTGGAAATGGCGCTCACATCCGAAATCCTCATGGACATGATGGCTGAAAAACTAGGCAAAGATCCTCTAGAATTTAGATTCCAGAATGCGTGGAGAGAAGGGGACAAGGCTAACTGGGGAGCAGAACTCGATTGCTACCCCTACGCCGGAATGATAGATAAGCTTCGCCCTCTTTATCAGGCAGCTAAAGAGAAGGCTCGAAAAGAATCGACCACTGAGAAGCCACGCGGCGTCGGTATTGGAGGGGGGATCTGGTCCTGCGAGAGGGAGGATGGAGATCAATCTACGGCCTGGGTAGAATTGAACCCCGACAACGGAGTGACTGTCTATGCAACCTGGGTCGATTCAGGTCAGGGTGGTGATATAGGTGTTACCTCAATAGCATCCAAGGCTCTAGGCGGACTCCCTCCGGAAAAAATACGTATGGTTATCAAAGACAGCAGTCTCACACCAAATAGCGGTCCCTCAGTTGGGAGCCGCCAGACTGCTACCACTGGCAATGCCATTCGTTTGGCTTGTGAATCGCTTCTGAAGGCAATGCAGGAAAATAACTGCAATAATTATAGTGATATGATTGCCAAAAATCTTCCTCTTCGGTATGAGGGTCAATATGTTTGGCGAAGCCCTGCTCCCACCGATATAAATTCCCAAGGCTTGCCCTGGCGGAACCTGTGCTACATACTTCACATGGCAGAGCTGGAGGTAGAAATTGCCACAGGCAAGGTCAATGTTCTAAACATGACTTCCGTTCTCGATGCCGGTGTGATTCATAACCCCTTGGCTGTTGAAGGTCAATGCGAGGGAGGAATGAACATGGGAGTCGGGCTTGCGCTATGGGAAGATTTTGAGCCTGGCAAAACAGATACTTTAGTTAAAGGTGGCATCCCTAACTTTATGAACTCGCCGAAGACACAGTGCTATTATAACGAGACCTACAGGACAAACGGCCCTTTTGGCGGCGTTGGCCTCGGCGAGGCGGTCATGTTTGGAGCTCCAGCTGCCGTTCTAAATGCAATCTACGATGCCGCTGGCGTCAGAATATTTGAACCTCCGGCAACGCCGGAAAAAATTCTGGCCGCGTTAGAGAAAAAATAATAGGAGCTGCCTCTTAGGCAACCCGATTATCGTAAATTAGTTGAAATGTTTTCTCTGAAACTTGGCAGCGGCAAAAGGTAGATGCACTTCCCCAAGAAATGCCAGGTTAACAAAAGACCAGGGATTTGACCGTTACGGGTACCGCTTTGGTATCGGGAAGCGGCCGGCCGATATCGACGAAGTTCAGCCCCCTGATATCGATACTGTCCACACAAATGATCGTATTCTTTCCCCCTAAGCGGCGCTGCAATTCTTCCCCGACCAAATTGGCGACATCTTTATCAAAGATAATGACGATGGGTAATTTGTTTTCTATGGAGACGTGCAAGCCCGCCTCCAAGCCTTTGATAAATGTTTCGATAATAGCAAAGCGCGGCTCCTGATCCCACCGGACGGACAGGGCAACGGGCTGGTTGTCTCTCTCAATGCCCATCAGGTCCAATTCCTTGTCAATCAGGGCTGAAATATCCCTTTCCTCTAACGGTGTCCCCTTGGCGCTGATCGAAATCACGGGCAGGTTGCGGATGGGAAGGACAGCAAGGTCCGAAATAAATATTGTACTGCCGCTAACTTGCACGGTGTACTGTGACGCGCCGATCACCGTGGCCCTGATCCCCTGGCGGGCTTCTTCAACTTTAAAGCCCAGGTATGCGTTTGCAGCCCGGATGCCGTCACCCAGCAGATTACCCAGGTCGCCGTAATCGCCCCGCTCATGCCCGTAGATATATTCAGAGACTCCTCCGGAATAAGTGACAAAGTCAATTGGCCCGCCAAAACTCAATGGCGAAGTAACCATCAGTTTGGCGGCCACCGTGCTCAAAGGTTCGCGCCGGAGCAAAGCAAAAAGCACCTCCGTGAGTTTCCGCGCCAGCCCTTCTTTTTGTTCCGTCGTTATCTCTTTGCCTACCTCCAGCGTAAAGCCCAGGTCAGCGGCAATCTCGCGGGCAGATTGTTCGACCCTCGTCAATATGTTGGCTTCGTCCCAGGCTACTGATCTCGAACCCACGGCGACCACGGAAGTCTCCCCGACCTTTCCTTCCCGGACCAGGGCAATTTTTGTCGTCCCGCCGCCGATATCGACGTTCAAGATGACGGGATGGCGACTGTTGCCGTCCGGGCCGGCATGGTGGGTCATAGATTTTTGCACGGCGCCGGAACCGTGGGCCGCCAGTACCGCCTCCAACGTCGGACCGGCCGTAGCGCAAACGAACTTTCCGGCCTGCTCGGCAAAGAGGTTGATGATGTTGGCGGCATTATCCTTGCGGGCGGCTTCACCGGTGGTAATGACGGCGCCGCTGTCGATCGCCTCCCGCTTTAGCCCCGCCTCGGCATAGGCCGCCGTAATAAATTCAGCCAGCTTGCCGGCATCAATCGTGTAATTATTGTTTAGATAAGGGGTAAGCAGGATGGGGGATTTATAAAGTATCTGCCGGTCAACAACGGTGTAGCCGCCGTAATACTCCCTGCCCCGCCGGCATAGCACCAGGCGCGAGATGATCAGGTGGCTGGTGGAAGAACCGATGTCTATCCCGATGCTGTCAAGTTCGATTCTTTCGCTTTTCCAGGCCGCTGCGGGCAATTCTTCATAAGCAAATTCCTCGTGCACTTGATACGCTCCCGCCGTTCAGGTTTTACCTTTGGGGGTTACCGGCGGCATTTTGCAAACTACACCGTGCTTGGCCGTTTCTTCTTCAAAGAGTTTTCTGACCAGCGGATCTTCGTCTTCCGATTCGATCTGGTTTCCCCCTTCTTTCACGCTCAGGGCAACCTGATCGAGTACCGATTTATCCCAGGGGACAGGGTACTTCTTGCTTCCCCAGCGGATCGCCAGGTAGCGGGCCGGATCGCCGCTGGTGTTGAAATGCTGATGAAATACCATGTTGGGGGGGACAAGGACGCTTCCCGGCGCCCAGTCGATCTTTTTCTTTTCCTCGCCTTCTTTCCAGAGCAGGGAATAGCCATGGCCCTTCACGATGATGACATGGGCGCCGGGACCGTGCCGGTGGGCCTTCTTGTACATTCCCACCGGAAACTCGGAAATATGGGCCGCCATCGTGCCATCGGCAAGCTCGAAACAGATATTGCTGCTCCCGGAGCCGCGTTCATTCCACATCTGCAAAGGGAAATCGCGGACGTCGTCCACGAAGTTTGTATCCCACAGCCGTTTCGCCAGCGCTTTGCCTTCCCCGCTAAAGAAATCTTCCTGCCCATTGAAACGGTCGGAAAAAACAAAGGGGTCATTTAAGATATAGTCCTCGTTATGGAAAAAGTTGAAGACGAGGGGGGCGCAGGTAACGGCATAAAAACGCGCCGGCTCCCCCCCCTGGCCGTTGAAGAGCTGGTGCCAGGCGTTCAGGGGGATCGCAAACAGGCTCCCCACGTGCCATTCGAAGGTCCGTTTGTAGCGCTCGTCGTTCCAGACCGTCGTCGCGCCCCGGCCGCTCAATACATAGATCACCTCTTCATAGAGGTGCCGCTCGGGATTAAGCGAGGCCCCGGGAGGGATCTCACATACATAGGAATCGTTAGTTGCTTCCATCCCCTCCAGCTCGATATACACCCCCTTCCCCCCGGTTCTTTCCCAGGGGGACACGGCCACCTCGTTCAGGTTGGGGATGCTGGCCGACGCCTTCAGGATCGGTATGCCCTGGTGGTTCGCCAACCACCGGGAGTATGTGGTTTCCTCTGCTCCGGGGCTATTCTCGCTCATTATCACATCCTCCTTATCAGGACACCCTGCAAATGTCAGGCAGCTTCAACCTCCCTTTCCGCCTCAGCTACCAAGCTTCTTTGGCGCCGGTAAGCAACAATCTGAGAGAATACCGGGACGATCAAGACAAGGAGCGCCAGAGGAATCGTTTTCCCACCGGGAAAAGCAAACAGGCCGCCCGCCAGGACGACGAGGAGACTTTGCCATATGGGCATGGACGTTAACCAATAGGTTTCAAATCCGGCGCAGAGGAGATAACAGGCTATAAACGCCGTCACCCCGGCAAAGGCGATCTCCCCCCACGTTCCCATCCCGTAAAGGGCCGGGCTGACGACGGTCATGAAGGGCACCAGGTAAGCCACGATCCCCAGGCGCATCGCCTGGTAACCGGTGGGAAAAAGCCGCGCCTGGGAGCCGGCGATCCCCATAGTGACAAAGACGGACGGGGCCATGGGCGGGGTGATGAATGAGCCGACCGCCCAGTAGAAGATAAAAAAGTGGGCCACCAGGACGGGCAGGCCCAGTGTGAGCATGGCCGGGACCATGAGGATGGAAAGGAGGATGTACACCGCACTGATGGGAACGCCCATCCCCATGACACAGGCCAAGAACGCCACTAGGGTCAACAAAACCCAGACGGACCCGCCGGCGATGACGATCAGCTTGGAGGACAGGGTAATCGCCAGCCCCGTGATGGTGACGACGGCCACCATGATCCCGGCAATTCCTACGAGGGGCCCAATCATCAGGCAGCCATAGGTGGCGTCCTGAAGGGATTTCACACACCGCCGGGGCATGAGCCTTTGCGTCTTATCCTTTTGCAGAAAACTGACGGCAATAAGCGACCCCACGGCCCAGACCAGGGCATGACCGGGCTGGAAACGCAAAACCACCAGGAGCATGACCAAAACAATCAGCGGCACGACAAACATCCAGCCTTCTTTTATCGTTTTGCCTATCGGGGGGATCTCACTGGCGGGTAAACCCACCAAGCCGGTCTTGCCGGCCCGGAAATCGATTTGAAAGTAAAGGGAAAAGTAGTAAAGCAAGGCGGGCAGGATGGCGGCCTGAGCAATGCGCGCGTAACCCAGGCCGCTGAACTCCGACATGATAAAAGCGGTGCCCGCCATGACCGGGGGCATGATGGCCCCGCCCGTGCCGGCCACGGCTTCGACGGCGGCCGCAAAAGTCGGGCTGTAACCATACCTCTTCATCATGGGAATGGTAATACTGCCGGTTACGGCGCAATCGCTCACGGCGCTTCCCGAGATCGTGCCGAACAAGCCGCTGGCGATCGCCGCGCATTTGGCCGGTCCGCCCCGCACCTTGCCGGCCACGGCGGCGGCAATCTTGAAGAAAAAGTCACCCGCCCCCGATTTGCTCAGGAAGGCGCCGAAGGTCATAAAGCCGATGATCAAGGTAGCGCCGACATTGAGGGCGGCCCCGTAGATCCCCTCCGTAGACAGATAGGTGTAGGACAGGAGACGGCCCCATGAATATTCCGCGGTGTGCATAATCCCCGGCACGAAATATCCGAACTTGGCGTAAACCAAAAAAATGGTGCTTAAAATCACCATCGCCCATCCCGAGGTGCGGCGAGTGGCTTCAAACAAAGGGACGAGCACGCAGAGCGCCATGACGATCTGCAAAGGCGTGGCCGAAGCCCCGGACATCATCACGATATCGGCATAGCTTATGATAAAATAAATATTGCCCACAACGGCCGGAATCAGCATCAGGATATCGTACCAGGACGGACGATGGCGGGGGGAGTTCGGCGTGGCCGGCACCAGCATGAAGACGAGAAAGAGGATAACTATCAGAAATATGGCCCGGTGCTGGGGGCCATAGATGAAAAAGTGCCTCTGTTCGAATACCCCGAACATAAAAAGAAAAACATATACGGGTAGCACCGCCGCCAGGGTGGCGATGATGCCCCCGGCTATGCCGCTGTAAGAACGCCTTCCTCCCTCGCCGTGCCCTCCCCGCTTAGGAGCCTCGGCCATGTCGCTCTCGTATTCCATGGAGTCGTTGACCCCGGATAGGTTACTTGATTGATCCACCACATGTACCTCCTTATACCTACAAAAAAATCCGTCTCACTTCGCCGGGCAGGCAATCGTGGCAAAAACCTGCCGCAGGTTTTTGCGTAAGGCCGCCGCATCGCTAGCGGCGACCTTACGGTGCTTTCGATCACTTCTTCTTGGGTTTGGCCTTCTGCTCCTTCACCTTCTCGTCCTTCCAGAGCCCTTTTTCCTTGTAGTACTTGATGGCGCCGGGGTGAAAAGGCGCAACATCCGACTGCGTCGCGTTGGCTAAATCCCACTCCTTGAACAGCCGGTGTATCTTTTCCAATTCCTTTTGTTGGGCAATTAGGGTCTTGATGACCGTGTACACGATATCATCGGGAACCGAGGCGCTGGTAATGAGCACGCTCGGCCAGCCGATTACGGGGGTATCTTTCTTCACCCCCGGATAGCTCCCGGCTTTAACGGTGATCAGTTTCATATAAGGGAATACTTTCTTGACGTACTCGAACTTGTCCGGGGGGAAAGGCACTACGAAGCTCCCGCCGGGCATATTTTTGTCGAACTCCTCCATCTTCGCTCCGCCCATGGCCGTAAAAGTCGCCACGGCCTTCCCTTCCGCAACATCATCAAGCGCCTTGCTGGAATTTTCCGCCCGCACCGAGATGACGTCTTTGTCCGCATTAAGCCCGTAGGCCTCCAGCATGGCGGCGGAAAGGGTTTCCGTATTACCGGTGCCCGGGCGTATCCTCTGGACTTTTTTCCCTCTCATATCCGCCATGGTCTTTATGCCGCTGTCTGCCCCGACGACGGCGGCAAAGAGGATGTAATGGCCCACCTGGACGAGGCGCAGGTTTTTATTGGTGGCCGTGTTGAGGAGATCGGCCGCCGCGATCCCCAATTCCGCTTCGCCCTTATTGACGATGTTGGGAACTATGGAAGCCCCCTGCGTCGGTTGCACGACGACATCGAGAGCTGAATTCCGGGAGACGGCCTGGGCCTGCGCGACTGCCACGGTGTAATAACCTGAACCTACGGAGTTAGTGACAAAATTAATGGTCTTGCGGGCCTTCGCCTGGCCCGCAGCGTTCAGCCCGCCGGGAACCAACAGCGAAGCAATGATGAGTGCGGAAAAAACAAAACAAGTGCGGTTTAGAGATGATCTTTTCATTTTAATCCCCCTTTCTGGATTTCCGGAAGCGCAGCTTTAACCTGCATCCCAACGTGAATTGTTCTTGAATGATCTATGAAATAGTCCTTCCTCAACTTCTATATATTGATTAAATTTATCCTGAACTTTTTAGTTCCTGCCCTCTCCTCCTTTCTTATGCCTCTTTACGCCCTTTACGCCAATGACATGTTCAAGGAATTTCTATCTGAATCCGTTTTCCAAATAATATCTGGTCTGCTCAGCTTCGCCTGCTTCTCGCGGAATTCCCTTATCACGTGTGCCAGAATTATGCCAATATAATATTTATAATTGGTTAGATGGGAAGTTACCTGAAAATCGGAAAGGAACTACAAAATATTTTAGTTTTACTTGAGATATTTGTTAGTTTTATTTTATGCTTATAAATATGGTAGTTACCCCGGTGAGAGCCCCGTCTACCCCTGTCGCGTTGCGGATTTTCTTCCATAGGGGATCCCGAGCTTTTTCATCCTGGCCCGCAAAGTGCCGGGGTTAACCCCCAGCATGGCTGCCGCCCCGTCCGCCCCCTCGACTTTCCCGTTCGCTTGGTTA
>Ga0082335_1000893_pt1 | contig 69202 bp, 90 predicted proteins | sample Subgrocontami58m_FD_72375 | JGI IMG/M metagenome (GOLD analysis project Ga0082335, IMG submission 72375) | Subsurface groundwater microbial communities from S. Glens Falls, New York, USA - GMW37 contaminated, 5.8 m (SPADES assembly) (version 2) ... | reverse complement strand
TTATATTTGAAAGAACCATTACAAAATTTGGCAATGGGGCAAAGATAGATGCACCGAAAGATTTACTTGGGAGAAAAGTTTACGTTATTCTTAGAAAATAATTTAATCCTGTCCCACTACCCTTAAAGAGTTTACAATTCCCTAAACCCCCACCAACTCCTCCCTAATCTCCCCCAAATTCTTAACTATATATTTATACATTTTATTAATAATAATCTTCTGAAGATTTTCTTTAAGTTCTCCATGGCACGAATCCAAATCTTTTTCAGGATAAGCCAAAACACCCAAATCATAAGAGCAGGTCATTGAATTCCCTTCATACTCTCTCAACCCAAACTCCCCTTCCTTCGCATTCAATAAAGTAACTTTTATCTCACATTTTTCTTCTTTCTCGCCGGTTATCTGATAGCCCCAAGACGCTTCATCCTCTTCGTTAATATACTTCGCAAACGCACACTCCTTCATCTGCGTCTGAAAGCAGTCAAAGTCCCCGCACTCAAGAGGCTTGTAAGTAAAATACAAAGCAAGCACAAGAACCACAATAATCGCAGCAGCCAAAACCTCTTTTTCATATTTGAATTTCATTGATAAATAAAATCTATTTGATATATAAAACTAATTATAAACTAACCAAATTCACTTTGCTCTCCACCGCCGAGAAATTCTTAGCCCCCAAATGTTTCACACCCCTCTCGTCGCAGATTTCTATCACCTGCCTCGTTGCAATTCCGTCAATAATCACTGCAAAAACATCTTTCCTTGTCCTGTTTAAAGAATTAAAGAGTTCATTTATGGAGACATCTTTTATTACGCTTAAAGACGAGTCAAAAAGCATTGCTTTTTTAGTCCCTTCAATTTCCGAATATTTTTCTTTCATAACTTTTTTTACGTCGCCGCCAAAACCCGATTTGTCTTCAGCAGGTGCACTTTCATAGCCATTATATCTTCTGCCGAAAAATTCATTTGCAGGAACTCTTTTTCTTAAACTCTGTAATATTTCCTTTCCGGCCAGTTCTTCAACTTCTTTTCCGTCGGGAGCAACAGCAATATAAGCAATCTTTGCATTGTCGCACACGTTTTTAGCAATTAATTTTCCACCTCTGTCGCCGTCAACAAACAAAGTTAATTCTTTTTCTTTTCCAAGTTCTGCTATTGACCTTGGTAGTTTAGCGCCATTCATTCCTATAACATTGTCAACTCTGTTTTTTAAAAGATTCACAACATCTGCTCTTCCTTCAACAACAATTATTTCATCCCCGTTTAAATTTCCGCAGGGCAATTTTTCCTCGCCGTATTCTTCTATTTTTGAGATCCTGCTTTCTTCTTTCAGTGTTTTCGCCATTCCTTTCTCGCCGGAATCATCAAGCCCCTCAAGAAGCTTTTTAGCTCTTTCTATGATGTAATCTCTCTTGCCCCCCCGCACATCTTCTATTTTCATTATGGAAATTTTCGCTTCAGTAGGACCTATCTTGTCAATAGTTTCCAGCGTAGCCGCAATTATCGTCGTCTCTGACTTGTCCAGCGCACTCGGCAGTTTGATTTCCCCGACAGTTCTTCCATCAATCGTATTCAATTCAACTTCAATCCTTCCGATTTTTCCTTCCTTCTGAAGCTCTCTCATCTCAAGCTCCGCACCCAAAAGACCTTCAGTCTGCCCAAAAATAGCTCCAATTACGTCGGGCTTCTCAACAGGACCCTCTGATTCAAAATTAGCATAAATCATATACTTTATTGATACAGGACTTATTTTTGCCACGTTACAACTCCTGCTCCAGCTCCTTGTCTTTGGAGTTGTAATGTTCAAAAAATTTATTTGCTTCAACTGGATTCAATACCTCGAGGCTCTGCCTCGTTCTTCCCAGTTGAAGGCTATAAAAATACCATAATCCTCTGGGTCGGTTGGGATTTTTATTTTTTGTCATATTTCTATTTATTTTATTCTCGTGTTTAATTTACTCTAGACAGAAAGAACAATAATTCTCTTACAACAGGACCATAATAAACAATGTCCAAGGTGAATGTGAATGTGAAAGTAATAAATTCTTTCAATCTTGATTAATATACTTATTTTATGGCTATTTAAATCTTGCGTTGCTTTTTAGGAATAAAAATTTCTCTAAGCCTTTCTCTTTCTGTAAATCGCCCAGTTAATTAAATAATAAGCCCCCGCCCCCATCAGCCCAATAATCATGTCAATCATTGTATCATCTATTCTGTCCATCAGCAAATTTAGTTTGTCAATGCCGCCGACATCCCTCAAATAAACTCCCTGTAATCTCAAATCAAAAAGCAAATCAAGCAGGTATTCACCTATAGTGCACCAATTTAGTTCTTCGGTTTTTTATTGGTGCACTATTAGGGAACCAACACCGAAAGATTTAGTTGGTTCACTATATCTCAAACAGCCCAACAAAAGCAAGGACTATGAAAAACGTAAACATTAGCTTCCATTTGAACTCAAGTTTTAATTTTGCAACCATAAAGAAAAAAATAGAGCTTGCCATTATCGGTTGTATTAAATGCAGAGCTTTGTCATAATTTGGAGATATAAAATAAAGTTGGCTCAAAAAAATTCCAAAAACACTTATGAATATAATATAAACATAATGCCTCTTCTGAAAATTAATTCCAAAAAGATAATCAATCAAATAAAAAAGAACAAAAAAGCTGACGCTCGCAAAAAACTTCAGAGGCAGGTAAAAATTTTTCAAAAAATAAAAAACACCAAGCACAATCAGCAAAAGTAAAATTATCCATCTGCGTTTTAAATACAAATATCCAATTGCTCTTTTCATCCAGATTGCAAGCAATAAAAAATTATAAATCTATCTGAAAAGCGCAATATTCTAACTTCTCTTTCTTTTTATACTTTTCCCATGAAAAATCCCCGCTGAAAAACTTTATATATTATTTAGTTCTGATAGTTTTAGAAAAAATGGTGATACAAAAAGAGGTTTTTTCGGAAATTGAATCCTCCGACGACGAGGACTTCGATGTAGCTGAACTCGACGATTTATGCGACGGGTTGGAAAGCTTTCAAGATTAATTTTTTAGCCCTTTTGCAAGGGCATTTATTTTTATTGGCTAATTTGTATTTTTCAAAAATATCAAAACATTTTATTTACAAACGCCAATAATAAATTAATTACACTAACCACTAAAAGATAGCTCATAACTATTTGTCCATAAAATCTAACTCGCTTAATGAATTTTTATTATTTCTTTTATTTCCCCACCACCCAATAAAATAATGTACACTCTAATTAATTAAGAATAAAGAATCGCTATTTGGTATAATTAAAGCCCCTTTGCCCCGAGTTGTAAATCAAAATAACTATTAAAATTTATTTAGGTTATTTAATAATTATGATAAAAAAATTAGATGGCAATAAGATTACATTATCAACAAATCACAAAATTAATTTATATTAACAGTAGTTATAGTATATTTCAACAGAGGATTTATTATCATTCTCTATTTCAAAGAATCAATCTTACCTTTCAAATTATAATAGTCTCTGATGTTCCCCAATCTTTTATACAACTCAAGAAGAACATTCTGCGCTTCCTTCTTTTCATTCATCGCCAGCTCCAGCGTCAATAATTTTTCATAAATCAATTTAGCATTATTTCTTTTGTCCTTGCTGACTAATTCCTTGCCCTGTTTCAAATAATAATTTTTTCTATGCATTTTAATCTCAAATTTTTCCTGCGTATTTCCAAGAGCAAGGGCCTGCGCAAAAATTCTGTCAGATTCAGCATAGTCGCCGGCTTTTATATTAAGCTCAACAGCCCTCATAAAGTCCCTCATCTTATCTTTAAAGGTTATATTTATCTCCGCCGCCGCCTTTATAATCCTCGCCGCCTCCAAAAACATTTTCCTCTCTTCATATATTTTTCCCAGCGTCAGCAAAACAAATCTCCGCGCATCAAAGTCAAGACCAGACTTCAAAGCCCTCTGCAAATAGCTCATCTTCACATAATCCCCCATTCCCGCAATCCTCTTCTCAATCTCCGCTCTCGTCCTCTCCGCAATCGGCCTGTCAACAATCATCTCAAAACCTAACACGCTGACTTTTTAATTATTATCATTGCAGAGAATAATGATTGGAGTTATCTGGCGAGGTAGAATTCAAACTCCTCGTTTGTATTGCCCCATCCATTTATCGGATTTAAGAATTTATTCATACCATAACTAATCTCTCTATATCTCCATCCTACATTATCATTATTGATAACCCTTATTTTAATTTTTGTGCTTTTATCGGCTCCTGAAATGAATAATCTAGCACCCTTTCCGCCATTTGGGACGCCTCCGATCAAATTATACTCTTGACTACCTATTCTAGATAAATCATTAGGTGGAGCGGAACCAATATTAACTCCATGCACCCCATTTAAAATTACGCCCTCATGCAAGCCCCCTAAATCCGGGAACTCTCCTGCATCTATAATGTATATTCCAATTGAGTAACTGCTACCACCTCCATTTCCCCTCATTGCGATATTTAAGTACCCATTATAAGTAGGAGAAGAGCTATCTACTGCTTGAAATGTAGTCGCAATAAAATAATTAGTAGATAATGTATTAATCGGGAAAGCCTCCCCAAAAACCAGTGGCTGCGTCGGTAAGGTTGTACAAGTTAATACTCCGCCAGATTTAGTTAAAACCTGTCCAGAAGCGCAATCTGAAGAAGGTATCCCTGCAATTTGATTAAGAGAATGCCCCGGATTAGGAGGCCCCGCCTGCGCAATAACCCACCCCAAAAAAGCCAAAACAATTACAAAACACAGCGTCAAAATAGTATGATTCGCCAAAAACTTCCTCTGCCTCTTTTTCATAATTAATTTAAGCAACAAAGGTATAAAAACGTTTCTAATGTTTGGTTTAAATTAGCAAAAACAAGTTAATTAACATAAATATCTTTCCATTTCTATTCTATAATGCCTCACTTTTATTAAGTGATTAGCTTGCTATTTAGATATGCTCTTTATCGCAGGAACCAGTTCATTAATATTAGAAATTATTTTTAATGGATTGCCCCTCTTTAACCTTTCTTTTTCATGATACCCAAAATCAACTGCAATAGTTTTTATTCCTGCTTTGTTGGCTTCCAATATATCTCCCAATGTATCCGTTACAAAGAGGCATTCTTCAGTTTTAAGATTAAATTCATTAAGAACTTTTTTAAATTTCTGGACTTTTATTTTGTCCGTCTCATAACCATAAACAAAGGAGAATAATTCCTTAATTTGGTTTGCTTCTAAATAATCGTTTATCCCATATTCCTTAGCAGAGGTTATAATACCAAGAAGATAATCTTTTGATAATTTTACTAATACTCCTTTTATTTCTTTTTTTATTTTCATATCTTTTTTTGCATTACTAAAATGAGCTGGTAAATCAAATCCAGTATCTCTGTGTTTTAATTTTTCTCTTTCTAAATGGATATTACCATCAAATAACTTTTTATGTTCTTCTCTGGTTATATTAATAATCTGCTTTTTACTCATTGTATAATGCAATTCATAGTTATCTTCTATAACTCCATCAAAATCAAAGATTATTGCTTTAATCATATAAAAATAACTTCGCAGAATATATAAATATAACTAAGCCAAATCCAAAATTATTCATTCACAATAAATCCCCCCGATAATAAAAATAATCAGAGGTGCAAAGTTCCAAAAAAATTTCGAAATCCTCAAAGAGTTTTCGCTTGTAAAAGTTTAAACCGCACCTCTAAATGAATATAAACCTAAATCTTTTTAGGCGTAATCTGTATACAGACTCCAGCCGCAACAGTTGCTCCAGCATCCCTAATCGCAAATCTTGACATATGAGGATTTTCTGCCTGCGTTTCCAAGACCAAGTTTCCAATTGGCTTTACTTTTACTTTAGCAACATCGCCATTCTTCAAAAAGTCTGGATTTGGAGTTGTATGTCCTGCTCTTGTAACTTCCAGCAATTCAACAAATTGGCATGGAACCTGTGCAGTGTGAACGTGGAATACTGGAGTATACCCTTTGGCAATAACTGTAGGATGTGAAATAACTGCAATCTGCGCAGTAAATTCAGCAGCCATTGTAGCCGGTTTAGCCGCGTCGCAAACAACATCTCCTCTTGCAACATCTTTCTTTCCAACGCCTCTGATATTGATACCGACATTATCGCCTGCACTTGCTTCAGGCATTTGTTCATGATGCATTTCAATTGTTCTTACTTCGCCATTAACTCCAACTCCGCTTCTCCCAGGAAGAATAACAACTTTCTGTCCAACTTTCATAACACCTGTCTCAATCTTTCCAACAGGAACTGTTCCTATTCCGGTAATTTCATAAACATCCTGCAATGGCATTCTCAATGGCAAGTTAGTTGGTTTTTCCGGCTCCTTGAACAAGTCAAACTGTTCTCTTATCGTCGGACCTTTGTACCAAGGCATATTTTCAGATTTTTTAGCAACATTGTCCCCCTTAAATCCTGAAGCAGCAATAAATGCCATCTCATCAACTTTAAATCCGGCCTGCTTCAAAATTACAGAAACATCCTCTTTAACTTTCTTGTAAGCTTCTTCTTTGTAGTCCACAGCGTCCATTTTATTTATAACAACAGCCAGTTGCCCGACACCCATTGTTCTCAAAAGCCATGCGTGTTCTTTAGTTTGCGGCTGCACACCTTCTTTAGCAGCAACACACAAAAATGCAGCATCAGCCTGGCTCGCGCCGGTAATCATATTCTTGATAAAGTCCTTGTGCCCCGGAGCATCAATAATTGTAACCTCATACTTATTCGTGGGGAATTTCTGGTAAGCCAAGTCAATTGTAACTCCTCTTTCCCTCTCTTCCTTAAATCTGTCCATAACATACGCAAACTCAAAACCGACTTTTCCATGCTCTGCTGCAATAACTTTCAATTTCTCCAATTCTTGCGGAGGCAGCATTCCTGAATCAAACATAAGTCTTCCTATAGTCGTACTTTTTCCGTGGTCTACGTGACCGACAAACGCAACATTAATTACTGGTTTTTGTTTAGCCATTTTATTTATCTCGCAACTGATTGAAATTTTTAGGGTATTTAAATCTTTCGCAAATTAAAAAATAAAATCTAAAAGCATAAAAACCAAATTTTCCCGACGGCAAATAAATATCATTCAGTTCTGTTTGACTTGTAAGTTGGACATGCTCTTATATTGCAATTCATCCAGCAGTAACTTGCCCTTTCTTTTTTGCCATAGAGAAGTTTGAATAAATACTAATGCAAAATTTGCAGCCTCTAAAATGGCAAGATTTTGCCGTTTCAAACTTCTCGCAGAGAACTTTGAGCATTTTTGCAAAGTTCTCTATAATCGCTGCATCAGCAGAGGGAACAATTTCTTCCGAGAGCATGTAGCTATAGTCAAGGAGAATTAAAAGTAAAAGAGACAAGAGATCAGCGCCAAAATTAATCAGCAATACTTGCTAAAGCTATGATGTTTCATAACCCCTATTTTTCGTTCATTCGTCTTTAACCCAGCATTTTTTCCAAGCCCCTTGATTTTATTGACCTCTTCCGCAATAAATTTCTCAACTTTTTTGCTCATGCTTATCCCCTCTTTCTTGCAATATTTAGAAAATTCTTCATATATTTTATTGTCTAAATTAAATGTTTTAAGCCCCATTTTTATTTTTTATCATTTATTAATGTTATTTAATCTTAATAAACCTTTCCAACTCCTGTTTAATTATAACGATATTACTAAATAAGATTATTTAATGTTATTTAAGATGACTCAACAAGACATATTAACCATAAACCCTCTCTAACCCAGTTCATTCTTTAGTCGTCTTCTATAATTTCTCACAATAGTTCCTACTGCAAGTATCGTCCTGACTTTTCTGCCGCTATGAAAAGTATCATTTACCCAGTCAGTAAGTTTTGAATAATCCGTTCTGCCAGCGCTGGCTCCGTCGGAATGTTGATATTCTCCCATTAAAGACATTTCATAAGCTCTTTTTTTCTCATCTTCTCCCCAAGGAACAAAACCTCTTGATTTAACGCTTTCTCTTGCAAAGATTCTTCTTTTTTCGGTTGATAAAGAATGATATCCCGAGCGATTTTTGACGGTATTATCGCCTCCCAATTTTCCCGCTGCACTTTTTTGTCCCACTGAAAGAGCATGAATTCCCAATCCTGCTTCATGCACCTCTCTTCCATTTTTTATTCTTTCCGCAATACTTACATGCTCAACAGCTCTTGTCCCAGAATCAGATTTATGCTCCCTCTCCAATTCTCTTCTTTCCTCGTCGCCAATAAGACCCTCATAAGGCCCTGTTCTAAAATTTCCGTCATGTCCTGAAATGGCTTTGCGAACACCATACTTCGCAACATATCTTGTAACACCATATCTTTCGCAAACATTCATCATATCAACTATTTCCAAAAGACTAAACCCCTTTCTATAACTCTCTACTATCTCCGGCATATCTCTTTGCAGAGTAACTCCAAGAGAAGCGCTTCTAATTATCGCCGCAATCTTCGGTCCATCATAGTTGTTCATAAAAATAAATCTAAAAGCACATTTTTAAATTATAGCAAAGGGCAAAGATATTCAATTTTTTTGTCCTGCGTTATTTTTAATGATTAAACTGGTTTTAAATCCCCGCAGTTTGTCATCATTAGGATTTTAATTTATTATCTCGCAAAATATCTTCTCAAATTCCCTTCAATTTCAGAAGGATTTCCACCAAGCACTTCATAAGTCGCATCAGGAACAAAACCCCCAAGTCTCAATTCATGGCTCGCACCATCAACTTTTCTCCGCAAACCGCTCGCACCAACTTCTTCAATAAATCTTCCTATTTCCATATCATTGGGAATTTCAAAAACGCGGCTTTTTTTTCTTGTCATATTAAGCAAACTAAACCCTCTCAAACCCGTGTATTCAAAAGTCACTCTCATGACATAAATAATAAAATGGGCTTTTTAAATTATGTTGTTTTAAATAATAACTATTGATTCTCCGCCAGCCCCTTCCTCTGTCTAATCTTCCTGATAACTTCTTCCTGCAGTTCATTAGGAAGTTTCCTGAAATACTGGTCAACTAAATTTGAAACCCCCCTCCCTTCTGTAGAACTTCTCAAGTCATTGCTCCACCCAATCATTTCTGCGACAGGAATATGCGACTTGATTATAACTGAATTTGCATTTTGCTGGACATCATTTAATATTCCTCTTTTAGATGCAATTAAGTTTGTAACTCTCCCCATAAAATCAATCGGCGCTTCAACAACATGCGTCTGTATCGGCTCAAGTATTCCTGCTCCGGCTTTTTTCATTGTCTCAAACATCCCAGACCTCACCGCCGGATAAATCTGCGCAGGCCCTCTGTGCATGTGGTCAACGTGAAGTTTAGCGTCGTGCAAAACAAATTTTGTTTTCGTCAGCGGCTCTTTAGCCAAAGGCCCTCCGTCAACAACAAGCCTCCAGCCGTCCATCACAGAATCAATAACTTCCCCGAGCAAAACAAGTCCTCTTGTCCTGTCCTCAAAAACATTTCCTTTGTAAACCTCTTTATATTGCCTCGCTTCGTCATTTGAAATTCCAAGCTCTGAAAGTTTCTTCCAGACTTCTTCTGCTTTCTTTTTTAATCTTGTTTCAGGAATTTTTCCTTCTTGAACTGCATCAAAAACAGAATCTTCAAGGGGCTCAATACTAAAGAAGAAAATGTTATGCCCATTAGGAGTTCTTACTTCAATAACCGGGCTTTCTTTCCCCACTGTTTCTCTATAAACAACTATCGGCGGACCGGTTTTTACCTCAAGCCCCTTTTCGCTTTTTATTCTTCCTTCAATAATTTCAAGGTGAAGCTCTCCCATTCCCGATATTAAATTCTCGCCGGTCTCCTCGTTAATTTCAACTTTGATGCTCGGATCCTCTTTTGCAACTTTTCTCAAAATTTCTATAAGCTTCGGCAAATCAGCAGACCTGACAATTTCAATAGACTTCGTAATAACCGGCTGGAATATATGCCTTATTTCTTCAAAAGGAAGAACTTCATTTACAGAAATCGTGTCTCCAACATTAGTATTGAGTCCGACAACTGCAAGAACATTCCCCGCAGGAACTCTTTCAACCTGCTTGGGTTTTATACCTTCATATACCAAAACCTGTTGTATTCTCGTTTTCTTTTTTGCAATATTTGAATAAACTTCCATTCCGTTTTCAATAGTCCCGGAGAATAATCTTCCGGCATACACTTCCTTTCCAACTCTCGGATCAATTATAACTCTCGTAACAACAAAAGCAAGCTCACCAGAACTATTGCACATCTGCAAATCTTTTCCAAACTTGCTGTCTAAATCTCCGCTCCATATTTTTGGAATTCTGTACTTTTGCGCCTCAATAGGATTAGGCAGATGCTTTACAACCATATCCAAAATAACTTCATACAGCGGAGCATTTTCCCAGACCCATTTCTGCCTCTCGTCTTCCTCTTTCTGGTGGATATCATAAATATCTTTAAAGCTTATTTTCTTTTTCTGCATGAACGGCACAGACAGCGCCCAATTCTCCCTCGCAGAGCCAAAAGCAACGCTCCCGTCACCGACGTGAACCTGCCACTTCTCTCCATATTCCTCTTCAGCAATTTGTTGTATTAAAACATTAAAATCAGCAATTATTTTTTTGAACCTTTCCTGCATCTGCTCCGGCGTAACTTTCAATTCTCTTATCAGTCTGTCAACTTTATTGATAAACAAAACCGGCTTAACTCTCTCCCTAAGCGCCTGCTTCAAAACCGTTTCTGTCTGCGGCATGATTCCTTCAACAGCGCAAACCAAAACAACAGTTCCATCAATTGCCCTCATGGCTCTTGTAACATTGCCGGAAAAATCAACATGCCCCGGAGTGTCAATTAGATTAATTAAATATTCTTCCCCGCCGAAAGTGTGAGGCATTGAAACATTCGCAGCGTCAACAGTCATCAATCTTTCCTGCTCGTCAGCGTGCTGCCACGTCGCCATTCCCTCATCCAAGTCGCCGGCATTCTTTGAAGCCATCATTCCTGCGGCAGCAAGGAGGTTGTCTGTAAATGCCGTTTTTCCGTGGTGTATATGCGCGCTCGTCGCTATATTTCTTATGTTCTTCTGACTTCCAATCAGTCTTTCTATCTTATGCAATCCAGTTTCTTTTTCTGCCATAGTTTAAGTCTCTATAAATCTCAAGAGAATAAGTTCTCATGGAAAAAATGCTTTTTAAAGATTTGCAAAAGGCATTTAAAGGTTCACAGAAAAGAAAAAGCAATAAGCAAGTTGGTTTATTCTTATCGCCTTATTTCCAAGCACAACGCAATTAGCAGTTATTTCAGAATATTTTACTAATAGAGTAACTATAGGATAATAACAATAGAAAGATTTAAATACCCCTAAAAGATGGTTAAAATATGGAAAGAAACCAAGAATATCAGAAGAGAATGCAATTGTCTCAAGAAGCGGACAGATTACTTAGAAAAGTTGGCTACGACATATTTGGAAGAGTAAAAGAAGAAGTAGACCATGGTCAAGTTATATTTGAATCCAGAATGCAAACAGGCGCATACAGCAGAAACTCTGAAAGCGGGAAAAGAAAATAATCAGGTGTATCCTTTATCCCGAAACAACTCTTCTATTGCATCTTAACCTCTCACTATTGAAAGAGTCAAATCCCAAAAACTTCCGCAATCTCATGCCCAATGTGCAGGAAGTTAAAAATTCCATCTTTTATCTTAAATCCGCTTTCGCCAATTTCCAATCTTTCAAGAATATATTTCAAATCAGAATAAATAAATCCAACAGGATGATTTCCGACGATAAACTCATAAGTAAAACCTCCGACATTGCCTCTGCAAAATTCCTCATATAACAAACGAATATTAAACCCTTCGCTTCTCAAAACCTCATTTTCTTCAGGATTTATAGACCCCAAATAAATCCCCTCCGACTTTTCTCTATTCTCCCTTCTCCACAATCCAGTTTCTCCGTCAAACTGATAAACTGAACCTCGTTCTGTCTTAAAAATATCTCTGTAAGTCATGCTTAATCCTTTAATATACCCTATTTAAACCATTCGTTAGTTTCTGCGGCAAGAATCTAAAATAAATGAGGATATTTCATCGCGATCCCTTAATAGTCTAACTACCGCAGGACTCTCACAGATTACATTATAGATTTTAGAATCAGCAATCCAATATTTCTTGCCGTCGTAAACCCCACCGTCGTAAACCCCAAATTCACTTCTTTTAGCATCAAATCCAACATCATCTAATTGAAAAAGACCTCCTCTTAATCTTTTTTCAATTTTTACTCCCCCAATATGCCCTAAATTAACTTTCATGATAAAGAATTACCTGGCAGCGTCCGCCTGCTTCTCGCTTTCATTTCTTTTTTGTATTGAGTATCCTTCCATATTTCCTTCAGAAGCCAGGACAATTTCATTCGCAAGCGATTCAGACATTTTCTTTTTCTTTCCAAAACATTTAGTATAAGCTCCCTGAACAATCCACCTTATCGCAAGATTAACTCTTCTCAAGGGAGACACATCAACTGCCTGCGGATACCTCGCGCCGCCGTATTCTATCGTCGTAGTTTCATCTTTAGGCGAAGAATTTTCTATCGCCCTGATAAGAACCTGAACAGGGTTTTCTTTTTTTCTCTTCTCAATTAGTTCCATTGTTTTTATTATTGTTTTTATGTTGTTGGTATATTTTCCAGAACTCCAAGATGTTATTATCTTATGTTTTTTCCCGACATGCCCCGGCACAGCAATCCTGTTTGCAAATCTTTCAAGAATGTGAACCCTCGCCTTGGAAAACTTCCCAAGATTTCTCCCCTGCGATTTTATAAGCAGTCTCGCGTCCAAATTAATATACGGCTTCAGCGAAATATCATTTACCTTAACGTCCTTCATGTCGTATAAATCAAAAACTTTGAATTCCATTTTATTATCGAGAACCTCCATGCATAGTTATTATGCTTGAATGGGGATTCACTCCCATAATCTCTTTTAAAGGCATAAATATAACTCCATTATTAGTAAGCAAATGATACCCCTCTCTTCCGTTCAGCTTAGCTAATTGTTGAGGCCTGGATTTATCAACAAAAAAAACTTTTCCAGTATAACTCCACGGGCGATTATCAAACCTCAATGTTGCTTGACCTCTATGAAATTGGCGAATATCTTCAAGATAACTTATCTTTCTCTCGCGCGGATTTAGTCTTTGATAATCCATTTTATCTTCTCCCCTTCTCAATCACACCCTTCCACAATCTTCGCAGCGGCTGGTCATTTACTTTAATAACTTGATATCTGATTCCCGGAATGTCCCCTTTAGTTTTCCCCATAGCTCCGCCGATTCTTTCAATAATCACCTCGTCGTGCTCATCAACAAATTTTTGCGCCAAGTTTCCCGGGATAAATGCTCCGACCTGCACCCCGCTTTTTGTCAACTGCACCTTGCAGCACTTTCTCATCGCAGAGTTTGGCTGCTTCGCTTCTTTCTGAAACTTAGATATCACAATTCCCTTTGCCTGCGCAGCGCTTCCAAGAGGGTCAGACTTTTCTTTCAATTTTAGTTTTCTCGCCTTGTATCTTTTATGGCTCCATCTAAACTTTTGCCTGTTCTTCATCAATTTTTTAGCATTAAACAATCCCATCTTCCATCATAATAAATGTGGTTTTTAAATGTTTTTGATATATCAAAAAATAACATCCCGACATCATCACAACCCAAAAAACCCAAATATCTTCCCAAAAATATTTTTTACAAATCCCCAAAAACCTTTGTCTTCAGGTAAATTTACTGCCACAGGATTTATTCCAGCAGAATCAATTGTTTCATCATTAGCAACTACACCTTCTGCAAAAGTAGTTCCAGTATTGCTTAAATTTTTAATTTTATTAGCAGATGAAGACTCGCCGCCATTTGAACCGCTGTTTGAAGGAGAGTTTAAATTATTGTTTGTCGGAGCAGTCCATGGATTCCAGCCGTCAAGCATAGTATTTATCTCACCAGCAATACCTAAAAATCTTGTATATTCAGCTCTTGCAGAATTCAAATTTCTCAAAGAGTCATTATAAAATCCAGGACCCCAGTTATAATAGTCAACAGCAAAAAACAAATATGTCTGCGTGAACCTCATAGCTTCAAACGCTCCTAAAACTTTGTCCGCAAATAATCTTACAGTCTCATTTGTAATATTGTTCTGCGCCATCCATTCGCCTTTCTGCGAAGAAGTTGTCACATTGTATCTTATTCTCAATATGTCAGTAAAATGTTGTATGGTCAAATCAGGAAAGTGTTTTGTAAACTCATTGTAAGCAGAATTATTGTAAATCTCATTCATCATAGTAGTTAGATTATTGTATAGAGTATCATTATTTATTCCGCCGCCGTTGCCATTACTCCCGCCGTTTCCGCCGGAATTCCCTCCAGAACCACCGCCATTATTTTGCCCTCCTCCAATTTCGCTGTCTGCAATTTCTTTAACAGCAGGAATCTCTTCATCAGTTTCAGAACCAGCGTCGGCATTTTCTAAATCAGAAGCCGCAGCAGCCAGAAATAAAAAAAGCATTACAAAAATAATAGATGTTAAGATAATTCTTTTCATTTTAAATCATAATCTTAAGGGTTTATAAAGATTTATTTGATGCATCATACAATCTTCAGCCCCTTTCCAAAATAATCATTGATAATCTTTCTCAATTCTTCAAGTCTTACTTTATTTCTTCCAATCAGCGTCGCGGCTTTTGTTCTTGAACCGGCAGTTAAAATAAATGCATCGTCTTTAAAATCCAGCGAAACAAATTCAATAGGAGAGACAATGGATTCAATAAATCCTTCAATGCTGTTCAAATTATCTTCAATATCTCTTATTATTCTGATTCTCTTCCCAAGTTTCTCGCCGATTATTCTTATGTTTCTGCCGGCGGGTCCAATCGCTCGCGACAAAAGATTTGAAGGGACGGCAAAAAAAATCGCGTTGTTGTAAAAGAAACATTTGTTTGCTTTAACTCTTGAAACGCTGTTCAGAAGATTTATGTACCTCATTGCCTGCATGTCTATCGTTGCCATCTTAAGAAGTTAATATCCTTTTGTAGTCATAGTATATAAAATTATTCTTTGCCTGACTTTTTCTTTCTCTCAAGTTTTCTGTCAATCAAAGGCCCCGTAACTTTTACAAGCAATCCAGGCAGCCCTGTCCCGACGGGAACCGGCTGGTTTAAAATTATATTTTCAATTACAGACGCCAATTCATCTTTCTTTCCCTGTATTGTCGCATTCACAAATTGCTTGTCAGGTGTTTCAAACGCAGCCCTCGCAAAAATGCTTGACTTCTTTGAAATAATCCCCATTCTTGTAACTCCTTTGATTACTCCGGAAGATGTCATGGCGTCGGCGACTAAATCAAGGTGCCTGATATTTATATCCATGCCCTGTCCTTTCAAAACATTTGATATTTCTCTGATGATCGCCTGCCTTCCTGCTTCAATTCCTAAAACGTCGGCAATTTCATGCAGGTTGTTCGTGCTCGTCCTTGTTATGTCAACACCCTTAAATTCAAGAACATCCTTCAAATTGCTTCCGGCAGTCAGGACAACAAAATCTTTTTCTTTTTTTACAACGATAACTTGCGCAATATTTTTTATCCCCGATATAATTGTGTTTTTTAATTTCTTCTTAATTTTGTACATTTGCTTGAAGTCAAGGTCAGTTGTTTTTATAACAATCTTTGTTCCTTTGTCGCTTGCTTCAAATCCTTTCTCGCTAAGTCTTTCAACTATTTTAGGAACACCTATATGTGCAGTCCTTAATGCATTGTTGTTAAGCTCAATTTCTATTTTCTTGCCGGCGAAATCCATTTTTATTCCCGACGCAATTTCTTCAACTTTAATTTCTTTAAGTTTTTCAGCGGCATTCCTCGCATCTTTTTCATTGTTATTCTCTTTGTCCAGATAAATTTCCATCGTCGGAGTTACCGGCTCTTTTCTTGCGTCAAATATTTCAATTAATCTTGGCAGCCCTAATGTAATCTGCATTTCAGCAACACCTGCAGAGTGGAAGACTCTAAGAACCATTTGCGTTGAAGACTCTCCAAAAGATTGTGCAGTCACTACTCCGACCGCCTCGCCGGGAGAAACATTCTTTCCAGTGTGGAGTTCAGAAACTTCTTTTCCGTCGCCGCCGTATTCAAACTGAATTATATTTTCAGAAGCATCTCTGACAGTTCCGTCGTATTCAACCTTTAAATCCTGCAATGCGCTTACAAGTCTCCTGTAAAGATATCCTGACTTTGGAGTTCTTAACGCTGTATCCATTAAAGAGTCTCTTCCAGTCATTGCTCCAAAGAAAAATTCAGACGGCTTCAGCCCTTTAAACAGCGAGGACTTAATGAATCCCCTTGATTCAGAGCCAAGATCTCCTTTCTTAAACTGCGACAACGTTCTTCCATTATATCCAAAGCTAATACGCTTGTTCCACATAATTTGCTGCCCGACAGAGCATCCTATCTGGGTAATATTAAGGATGCTTCCTCCAGCCCCCGACGATATCATCTTGTTTATATTCCCGTCCTTAGGGAAATTGTCTTTTACAATTTTCCCTATCTTTGATCTTACCTCATTAAGCACCTGCGAAATCTTAAGCTCTCTTGTGTCTTCCAAATTCTTTCCAGGAACCAATTCAAGTCTGTTATTGTCAGAGTCATCAATAATCTTTTGTGTTTTATCTTCGGCTTCTCTAATTATTTCAGCAGTAATTTCCTTGACTTTTTCAGAAACATCAAGATCCCTCAAAGATAAAGTGTACCCATTTCTTGTGAGATAATTTATGCCAATGCTCGCAGCTTTCTTCAAAACTTCAATAGTTGTCTTCTTCCCAAATTCCTTGTCCAAGACTTTAACAAGCTGTCCGTCTTCAGAGCCAAACGTGCTTGTTCCGGTGATTTCTTTAGGCATTTTTATGCTGGACTTATCAGGAATTATCTGTTCAAAGATATTAGAGCCGTCCAATTTTCCTTTTTTAACATTTACTTTCCCCGATGCGTAAAGCAATTGGTCCGCTTCTGTTTTCTCAAATTCTCTTCTCCCGATGACATAAGCTCCAGTCACAGCGTCGGAAATATTCCCTACAAGATTAGTATTATTTTTGGATGAAATTATATTATTTGTTATATTCAAAAGAATTTTTGCTTCAGATCTTGCTTCTTCATTTTGAGGTGAGTGTATGTTTATCTCATCTCCGTCAAAGTCTGCGTTGTATGGGAAAACCGACGACGGATGAAGTCTAAATGTTTTGTAGACCAAAACTTTTACTCTGTGTGCCATTATACTCTGCTTGTGAAGCGAAGGGTGCCTGTTGACAAGCACAATGTCTCCGTCAATAAGATGCCTCTCAACTTTATACCCTGGCTGGATTTCATTGCACAATTCTTCTTTCAAGTCTTCAGTGATTCTCTTCTTCTTTCCATCAGGTCTGACAATATAATTAGCCCCTGGATGATTCTCGCCGTTTTTTATAAGCTCTTTCATATATTCAATATTCAAAGATGTCACACCTTCTGAAACAGTTATTATTTTTGCAACTTCCATCGGCACACCGACTTCGTCAATGTCCAGATAAGGGTCAGGCGATACAACAGTTCTCCCGGAGAAATTAACTCTTTTACCAGCAAGATTCTTTCTTATTCTCCCTTCCTTACCCTTAATTCTTTCAGTTATAGTCTTCAACGGCTGCCCTGACCTGTGTCTTGCAGGCGGGATTCTTGTTAAATTGTTGTCAAAAAATGTTGTAACATGATACTGCAATAAATCCCACAAATCTTCAATAATAACTTCAGGCGCCCCTGCATTTAAGTTTTCCCAAAGTCTCTGGTTTGCTCTTATAATATCAGATATTTTATGTGTCAAATCGTCCTCGCTTCTTTCTCCGGTCTCTAAAGTAATTGAAGGCCTGACTGTAACACTCGGCACAAGAAGATAAGAAAGAATCGCCCATTCAGGCCTGCACGTCTTCGGGTTCACCCCGATTTTTTTTATTTCCTCGTCGGAAATCTGCACAAGCAAGTCTCTTATTTCATTAGGGAAAATTCTTTTTCTCCCTTTATAAAATGAAGTCGGCTTCTCAAGCTTGACTTTTTCTCTTTCTTCATTGCAGAACGGACATTTTTTTCTGTCGCGCGCTTTTTTCGCCCTGTCAGCAGGCCCGTATTTTTGCTGCTTCTCCTCGTCAAGAGTCAGCTTCCCGCACTTGTGGCAGAAGCTTCTTAAAAACAATTCAACAAGAGGAACATATTTTATATGCATAACCGGCCGCGCCATTTCAATGCTTCCGCTGTGCCCTAAACATTCTTTAAGTCTCCCTCCGCACGTCCTGCATCTAACTCCTGGATCAATTGCCCCAAGTCTCAAATCCATCAATCCGCCGTCAACAGGAAATCCGTCAATGTCATACAATTCCGGCGTAACTATTTTAGCGACGCTAAGTTTTTTGATTTGCTCTGGACTCACCAAGCTGAACCTTAATGACCTAACTTGTTTCTTTATTATTTCTTCTTCATTCATATTGCCCTCCAACTATTCTGCAAATCCCAGATAGGGTACCATGCTCGCATGTTTTTCTTTCATTGATTAGCCTTACTTCATAATCAAATTTGTCCGCCCCCACAGGGTCCCACCTTTCGTTAACAGTGCATTCTCCGTCGCCGATCCTATATAAAACTATTCTTCTCCCAGGCGTTCTTGGGGCAAGTCCGACCATTAATCCGTTATTAGGAAACAGCGCTTCATAGTTTCTTTTTGATGCATCATCCTGATCGCTTCTTGAAATTTCAGCCATATACTTATCAAGCCGAGTCATTATCATTGCCATTCGTGTTAATGAAATTGCTTCCATCCCGATTGTATGCATTTTTGACAACATCTTATTCGTATTTATTCTTCAATTCAAATTTAGTTAATATATGAAGTCCCAATAATTCTTCAATCAGCAATTTAAATGCATATGAAACTTCTATCGGCTCAATTTCATTTGAGTTGCACACAGGGCAGTATAATCTATTTCTTATGCCGTCCTTTATTCCGATGCTCCCGCATTTTTTGCATATATGAATTACGGTTTTGTCAGAGTCATATCTCTCCTTTAATAATAAAGAAGCGCCATGTCCGACGAGAGCTTGCTGCTCCATCTCTCCAAGTCTCAAAGCTCCGCCCCTCGCTCTTCCCTCAACCGGCTGTCTCGTCAGTAAAGCAACTTTTCCAGAAGCGCGTGCATGTATTTTGTTTTTAACCATGTGAACAAGTTTCAAATAATACATGTTGCCCATATAGATTTTTACTTCCATCTTTTTTCCAGTTACCCCGTCGTACATTGTTTCCTTGCCGTCATAACTGAAGCCCATGGCTCTAAGTTGTTCTTCAAGCTCTTCAACTGCCTGTCCGGAAAACGGAGTGCCGTCAATAAACTTGCCGGTTATAGCTCCGACTTTGCCGCCAAGCAGTTCTATTAAATATCCGACGGTCATTCTGCCAGGGATGCTGTGCGGATTAAATATTATATCAGGTTTTATCCCCCTTACTGTAAACGGAACATCTTTAGAATCCGCAAGAAGCCCAACAACTCCCTTCTGCCCGTGAGGCGTGGAATATTTGTCTCCGGGTTCAGGAATTCTCTGGTCCCTCATCCTTACCTGCACAATCTTGTTTCCTTCTTTATCAACAGTAATGAAAACTCCGTCTACAACTCCAATATCTCCCTGTTTAATTACAACGCTTCCCTCTTTCTTTGATTGTATCGTCAAATCTTTTGCTTCAGAAAGGAATTTCGGAGGTGTCGTTCTCCCAATGACAACTTCAGCAGATTTCAGTTGTGCTTCAGGATAAACAATACCGTCGTCTTCAAGGAATTTGTAGGACTCTTCAGTTCTGTATCCTGCAACATCTTTATCAGGAATTATTATCTCGTCCTTAAGTCCTCCGGCATAATTTAATTCAGTGGCTTTATACGGCTTAAAGTAAGTGCTTCTCCCAAGCCCTCTGTCAATGCTTCCCTCGTTGATAATCACGGCATCTTCTATATTGTAACCTTCATACGGCATTATCGCTACAACCAAATTCTGTCCGGCAGGGTAAACTCTCAATGTGTCGCGGACAAAGCTTTTTACAATTGGGTTTTGAGGGTAGTGAAGTATAGAAACATTTGTGTCAAGTCTGACTAAATAATTTGCAGCATAAATTCCAAGAGACTGCCTAAGCGTTTTGCTCCCCCTTAACAGCCTCGGGCTTGAGTCATGATTTGCAAAAGGAACAAGCGAGGTAACAAGCCCGAAAATTCCGATTGAATCAATTTCAACGTGTGTGTGTTCGCTGTTCAGGTTTTCAGGGAGAGTTGCGACAAAGGCATCCTCTTCTTCTGAAGCATCAATATACTCAATTACACTATCTTTAATAAGGTCTTCCCATTTCATATGATTATTGTCTAACGCGCTGATATGCTCATTTTTTAATCTGCTTGCTCCGTTGTCGGCGATAATCAATGGCCTTAAAACTCTTCCGACTTCAGTTGAAATAATAATTGAGCTGCCGGCTCCGCTTGTTGAAACGCTTAATTCTTGAGGCAGGTCTCCAACCCTTCTCGCTTCTCTAACCTTCCTGACAAAGTCATTAATATTTTCTGCGCATCCGATAAATCTTCCGTTAAAGAAAACATCTCTTCCGGTCTCCCTGTTAAGCCCAAACCCGTCAAACATTTTAGCAATTGCTTTTTCATCTATCTTTATTGCAGTTGATATTCTGGCAAGTATTGCAAGATTTTTTCTCAGCCCTATTTCAGTTCCTTCAGGAGTTTCCGTCGGGCAGAATCTTCCGTAATGAGTTGGATGCAGTGTTCTCGCCATTGTATTTTCCTGCTCCCCGGGAAGCATGCTTGATATTCTCTGCAGCGACGACAAAGTATCAAGATAATTATTCTTTGACATGTTCTGCGTGACACCGCTTCTTTCGCCTATCCATGAGCCGGTAGCAATAGCGCTTTCAATTCTTTGCGTAAATAATGTTGATTTAGCGACGGTTTTTACAGAATAAAACTTCTTTCTTTTTGATATTTTTTGAAGAGTGTACTGTATATCTTTCACAAGAATGTTTATGTAAACTCTGAAAAGGTCAGCCAGCAAATCTCCAGAAAGCTTTATTCTCTTGTTTGCATAATGATCCTTATCAGTTCTTATTTTTTTATTTTCTTTCGCACCTATATACTGCTTCAGCAATTTGCACAGCGTTATCGCCTTCTCAATTCTCACATCCTTGTCAAGTCCAATATGTGGCAGGAGATACGAGTCAATTCTCTGCTTGACTCTGTCTAAAATTTCTTTTTCAGTTCCCTGAATTCCTGAATTTTCAGCGATGTGAAGCAGGGCATCTTTAGAGTTTTGTATCTTTGCAAATTCATAAAGATTCACTATGATGCTGTCGTCTTCTTTTCCTATCTGCTTTGCTATTTCAGATTCTTTAACAAGCCCAAGCGCTTTTAGCAGGACAATTATAGGTATATTTCTAAGTCTGCTGAATGTTAATTCCAAAATTCCTTCGTTTGTTTCCGAAATTGTCGTCGGTATTCTGTAAGGCCCTCTTTGCGAAAACAATCTCAACGTAAGGCCTTTCCTTCCTTCTTCAATAAACGGCTGGTTTGGTGCGAGGTCTTCTGTCATGACCATGATTCTTTCATTTCCGTTGACAATAAAATATCCGCCGGGATCAAGAGGGTCCATATAATCTTTTATTAATTGCTCTTTGTTCATCCCGTGTGTGTTGCATATGTTGCTTCTTACAATTACAGGAATCCTTCCTATCTCAACTTCAGAGCTGTCCGAATTGCCGCTGTAGTTTACGGAAATTTCAATGTAAATCGGCGAGGAGTAAGTTATACTCCGCAGCTTGGCTTCAACAGGGCTGATTAAACTAACGCTTCCATCAGCTTCAATAACATTAGGGTTTCCAACTCTCACCTTTCCAAATTTCAAGTCAACCTCGCTTTGCTCCATAGAGTCATTGATTTCATTAACTATTTTCTGAATCCTGTTCTCAATAAAATCATTAAAACTTTTAACATTAGATTCAACCAAAGAATGCTGTTCAAGATATTTTCTGACTAATGTATGCTTACTCATTTACACTACAACCCGATGATATTGCCGGATTTTATCATCAACCTTCCTTTCAATTTTAACAATGTCGCCGACGGCGCAATTTTCAGGGAGTCCAGAATCGGTAAGTTTTATTTTAGGCAATTGCGAAATAGAAATATTGTATTTTCCAATTAATTTTTCTGCCTCTTCAGGCTTCAATTTAATGTGTTTGGGCTGTAGGATGTGCATTTTACAGATTGAATGATACTCCAAATTATGTTAACAACTAGGAGATAATAAAAGATTGTAAAATTTGGTTTTTAAATGTTGCGTTTTTTAAGAAGTTAAGCTATTTCTACCTATAACTCTCAATCAAGAAAGATATAGAGTATTATCTCTTCTTCCGTCTCTCAAATCTTCTCCAGACAGCAGAAACACTCTTGGCTCTTCTGTCAAGTCGCCTAAGAATTGACTTTCTCAATGCGCTCGTTCTTACAGCTTTGTTTTTGTACATTGCAATAACAGCGTCGGCAACATCATGCATAAGCTCCCTCGCTTTAGCAGCAGGAACCTTCGCTTCTTTCAAAGCTCTCTCAACAGCACGCTTTATTTTAGTCGCATTAAAAGCCTGTCTCTTGCCCCCTTTTTTGATTACATTCGCCATATTGTAATATATATTTTGGAATATATAAATTTGTCGATAATTTAAAAAATGGTCCCGAGGGGATTTGAACCCCCGACACCCAGATTAAGAGTCTGGTGCTCTAACCAGGCTGAGCTACGGAACCATAATAAAATACAATAAAATTGTTATTTAAATGCTTTTACTTATAGCGCTCCAATTTAGTTCTTAGGTTTTTTATTGGAGTGCTATTAGGGAACCAACACTGAAAGATTTAGTTGGTTCACTATAAATATAATCTCTGCCTAAAAATTCCTCTTCACCATTTCCTTAACCACATCAAACGACAAAGCCCCTGTATGTCTGTCAACCTGTTCTTTGTCCTTAAAGAGAATCGTCGTCGGAATGCTCATAATGTCAAACCTCGCCGCGAGCTCCTGATTCCCATCAACATCAACTTTTCCAAATTTAACGCCCTTGATTTCTTCAGACGCTTTCTTGAAGTGAGGCGCCATAATCTTGCAAGGCCCGCACCAGTCAGCATAAAAATCAACAATGCAATTTCCTTCTTTGATGAACTTGTCAAAGTTTCCAGAATCAAGGTTTTCAATCACCATGAACAAAACTAAAAACTATTCTTAATAAATCTTGCGTTAAGGAAAGGGTTAAATCCATCGCCCTCCTAGTCTATTTATGAACAAAAAACAATTAATTAGCAGTTTAAAATCCCAAGGTTTTCACAATAAAATAATCTCCGCGTTCAAAAAAACCCCTCGCGAAAAATTTATTCCAAAAAAACTAAAACCATTTGCCTACGAGGACACTGCCCTGCCGATAAGCCATGAAGCAACAATTTCACAGCCATACACAATAGCATTCATGCTAAGTCTTTTAGAATTAAAAAAACATCAAAAAGTTTTGGAAATCGGCTCCGGCTCCGGTTATGTTCTCGCATTGATAAATAAGATAACAAAAGGAGAAACTTATGGAATAGAAATAATAAAATCCCTTGCAATAAAATCCAGCAAGATTCTAAAAAACAACAAAAAAATAATAATTATAAACAAAAACGGAAAAAACGGGCTGAAAGAAAAAGCCCCATTTGATAGAATTTTAATCAGCGCGTCGGCAGAAAGCACCCCAATTCATTTAGTAAATCAACTAAAAGAAAATGGAATAATTGTCGCATCAGTAAAGAACTCAATTGTAAAAATTAAAAAAGAAAAAAATAAAATTACAGAGCAGGAGTTCCAGGGATTTGTGTTCGTGCCGCTAAAATATTAATTAGGATAATCACATTCAGTTGTTTCTTGCCTTATGTTGAATCTTATTTCCTTATTCGTTTTTTTAACTTCAACGATATGATAAGGCGAGCTTAATGCTTCAGTAACAAGGCATCCTTCTCCAGGAGAAATTTCTTTCACATTAACTTCAATATAATCATCAAATTCTTTCATAGATGTTATTTCTATGCTGTACCCGCCAGTGTTCTTCTGCCCCTGAAAAACCGCAATAAGCATCTTTTCATTAAAATTAATTGCAGAAAGTATCATTTGATTTGGGAACATATCATTCCACAAGTCAGCCCACTCACCGGCAGATTTTACAATTCTTGTTTGTTTTTGAGTAAGAGCATTGTGAGCCCCGATTTCTCTCGTGCTAAATTCAAAATTTTTGGGAGAGCCATCGTCGCCGCGCCTTTCAGAAAAAAGAAACCCGAGAGTCCCTGCTAAAAATAAAGCAATTACACCCAAAGCAATTATTGTTATTTGTTCGCTTTTCATAAAATATGCAATGCAGACTTGTTTTTAAATGCTCTTTTGACTTCAAGGTTTTTTGAAGTATTAAAGATTACAATAAAATAAAGTTGGCTCGTCATGAATTAGGACAATCTTAAACTTAAGAAAATAATCTTCTTTGCAATCAATATAATGTAGGGGATAATAGAATTGCACTAATCACCTATAAATTTATTTGTCGGCAGATTTATATATTCTATTATACTTCTTAAAGTATTTAAGAAGTATAACAGATGGTAACAAAAGAAATTATTTTTCAAAGAAAGGTGAAAATACAAACCTTAAACAGGGTTGCTCTGTCTCCTGAGCTTTTAGAGAATATGAATTTATCAATAGGAGATAATGTTTCTATCTTTTTCAATATTAAAAAAAAAGAGATAATTGTGAGGAAAGAAAAATGAAGCAACCCCCGGCATTAGTAAAAAATACTTCGTTTCCATCAACTAGGTTTTTAGGTAGTAAAGCAAAATTACTTGATTGGATATGGATCAACATTCAAGATATGCAGTTTGATTCAGTTCTAGATGTTTTTGGAGGTACAGGGAGTTTTAGTTATTTAATGAAAAAAAAAGGTAAACAAGTGTTTTATAATGATATTCTTAATTTTAATCAGGTTATAGCGAAGGCAATCATTGAAAATAAGTCTATTAAAATTTCTCAACTAGAAGTATTGAATATACTCAAAAAGCATAAAAATAGAGAGTACAAAGAAATTATCAAAAATAATTTTAGGGGAGTATATTACAGAGAAAAAGAAAATGAATGGTTAGATATTGTAGTACAGAATATATTTTCAATAAGAAATCTATATAAGAGGGCAATTTTACTTTCTGCACTTTATCAAGCTTGCCTAATAAAAAGGCCATTTAATCTTTTTCATAGAAATAATCTCAAGCTAAGAACTAGGAGGGTAAAAAGAAATTTTGGTAATAAAACTACGTGGGAAAAGTCTTTTGAGTTGCACTTTCTCAAGTTTATTAAAGATTTCAACAATGGCGTTTTTAATAATGGAAAAAATAATTCTGTATTGGGAGGTTTTGACGCATTAAATATGCCTACTAAGAAGTATGACTTAGTTTATCTTGACCCACCTTATATTTCAAAAAGAAGCCAAATCAATTATCTAAATTGCTATCATTTTCTTGAAGGTTTAACTAAATATTATTCATGGGAAAGATTGATTGATAGAGATTCTAAAAATAGAAAAATGAAGAAAAATGAAGAAATAGAGAAATGGATTGACAAAAAAAGAGTCCATGATTTATTTGCAGATTTAATCCATAAATACAGAAATTCGATAATAGTTCTCTCTTATAGAAATGATGGAATACCTTCTGTTAAAGAAATTAGAGAAATATTTAAAAAAGAAACTGGAGGATATCCTATAATAAGGTCTAAGAATTATAAATATGCTTTAAGTAATGGTAGCAATAAAGAAGTTCTTTTTATAAAATCTAATCAGTGATTATTCTGCTTTTTTAATCTCATAAATTCTGCATATGTTCTTGCCATCCAATCATGCGATAATATCTCTCCCATCGCTTTACTCAGATCATGCGAATAAGTAAGAGGAATTGGTATTAGTAGTGGTTCTTCAAGATTTCTTAAATGGTCCGTATCAACTTGGAATGTACCCAATCTCAAGGCAGATAATATCTTTAAAGATATCTTATCTACTTTTGCATAATCTTCTTCATATAAAACAAATTCATATCTAGGTATATAATACTCATTTGTATTGCTATGTCCTGCAAAAAACATTGCTACTTTATACTTTAAAGCTTCTTCAACTATTTTTTTAGCCGTTAAATCCCTATTATGGTATGTATCTTTTAAAGACTCTAAATCATTTTGAAATTGTTTATCTGTTCGGTTATTAAAATTAGAGGTAGTATAAAAAGACCTAACAACTTTGCAAGTAATAAATATCTTGGAGAAAGTACTATTAAATTCTTTATGATAAATCATATTTTTCATAACTTCTGAATCTGTTAATATGTGCCTTGTAGTGTTCCATTGTTCTTCTTTCATTTCTTCTCTTATATACCAATCTACTAAAGTACTAAAGACTTTAAGTTCAACATTTTTTGAAACTCCGCAGAAAATAATATCCAAGTCCCTTGCTTTTTTTAATGTGGTGCACATTCTCCACAGAGCTTCTCTTGTCAATTGCCCGTGCCTATTTTGTAATCTACAGTTCATAGCTTTATCTTGGGGGAATACTCGGCCATCTCTTAGGTGGATATCCGGTTTTGATGCTGCACCCTTGTAAGATAAGACGTATGTTTCTTCAACAAAATATTGTCCTACATCCATAGCAGATTTAGCAGCCCATTCATAATCTTCTGAGGTTAAGTTTGAATAGTCATCATAACCTATAACTACCCAGTCTTCAAATCCCTGTGTGTTCTTAGGAACCACTATATTGACCCATCCAGGCTTATCAGTTTTTCTTTCTTTTATTACTCCTGCTGCATTATTAACGATAATAGGCGTTGAAAAATAGGAAGCCAAAAAGGGAATTCTAAGCTTAAATCTATGTTGAGAAGCATCGCAAGAGCTCATTCTTAAAGGGAATTCATTCTTCCAGAGTTCATCATCTGATGGTACGGAAACCTCTTCAATGAAGTATTTCCCTAAAACTACAGAATCTATATGTTTTTTTATATTATCCCATTTTGGTTCAGCTCTAAATATATTTAGAGACGTATCACCTATAAACTCTAGATCGTCTATTTTTATTCCTAAACCTCGAATTGCAAGAGAATCAAGTTGGTCTAACCAGTAATATCTTTGCGATTTATCTACACTTTTTATTTTAGTTACTATAAATTTAACGCATTCAAGAAATAGTTTTCGGGGGTCTTCTTTTAATAGTCTCTCTCTTGCTTCAAGCAGGATATCTCTGCCTTGCTCAAGCAAACTTGCACTTAAAAGTGCTTTAGCAGTTTGGGTTATTGAAGGGTCTAAAATTCTTTCTACTTGAGCACGAGATAAGACTTCTTCAAAAGAAATATTACCTCCAACTTCTGTTGAAGATTCGGTCATTATTTTACCTCTGCAAATATATCCGGAGCTTGTCCACCATCAGCATCTGATGTCTCCATTTTTCTTATTTGTAACGGAATTGCATGTTTTATTGTTTCATATGTTCCAGAAAGTATACAGGTTCCGACAGGGGATTTTGGAAGACGATTAAGCATCTCCTCCGTTGCGTCTGCTTTAACACCTTGCAAAGCAGATAGTTGGTCAGGTTCTATAGCAAAGAGGAATCTAGTATTGCACTGCCTTATCGCTTTTTTATCTATATCGATGGGGCTTTGAGTAATCAAGACAAAGCAAATACCATTATGTCTTCCTATTCTTACTCCTTCTCTGATTATTTGTTTACATGCGCTATCTTCATCTTGTGGCACAAACAAGTGTGCTTCATCAACAAAAATAACATATGGAAGAATCTTCCCCCTCTTTCGCAAAGTCTGGAGCTCTCTTAGTGTTGCTGCAAGGATGAGCTGTAGTCTATTTCTATTTATCCCCCTACAATTAATATTTATAACTGAAGAAGGTTTAACAATCTTTGTCCAATCAAAATCATTACCTATAAAATTATATTGTTTTAAATGATATCCCGTCCTACTCTTTACATAATACTTAGTCGTATCTGCTTGTTTTCCGGTTCCAGAAATTTCAGTTGCCGTTGTTTCTATTTCAGCAAGTAGTTCCTCATTAGTAAACCCACCATGCTTGCGTTCTTGTATTTTTAAAAAGGCGCTTGTTAGTATCTGCTTATGAAGTTCGTTATGTAAAGTTGGTACAAGTCCTTCCAATTCATCAGGCGTCAAAGAAGAAAGGCTAACTTTATAGTTCTCACCTGGAATTAAAACGGCACCCTTTAGTTTTTCAACTAATGGTACAAATTCATATTGTGTATCGAAGAAAATAATAGGAATATTATGCTTATGAATTTCTTCCGCAATAACTTTCGCCGAATAAGACTTTCCTCCACCCGTAGTACCTCCAATAAATATATGTCTCTGTATTATCTCTCTTTTTAAAACTATAGAGATATCCCCTTCTTGAGTTAAAGAGGTTGCTAATTTTCCTAAATTTAGTCCTTCTTTAATTTCCTTTTGCAAACCTAAGAAAGCATAAATAAAATCTCTTGGAGGGATTATGACCTTCGAGCCAGCTTTTGGCATTGTTTGAGCAGGACGCACAATAGGTTTTTCATCGATTACTTGTATCTCATCTAATATTTCGACTTCATAAACACGATATATAGTAAAAGATAATTCCTCTCCCGGATGTTCTGGTTGAACTTGTAATGCATGCTTGACACTAAGCTGGTGTGCTTCATAATGAGGATTGTGTTCATGTGATCCTGAAACTCTTCCAATAACAAATCTTGATGGTGTAATCTCTACTGCAAGTATAGTTCCTGGAGAAGAAGACTTATCATGAAATGCTTTAAAGCGAAATATCTCAAACGTAGGAGAAGATTCATCTGAAACGATTTCTCCTATTTCTTCGTACCTTAGATTATTAGATAAAGATGGGTTTTGAACCATAAAGTTCAATATTTATATACCATATAAACTTTGCGGTAGGCAAGTTTTATGTAAAAATAAGTCAGTCATTTGTTAAACAGGATCTCCTTGTTAAACAAAACCCCACAAAACCAAAACATTTAAATACCAAATATGCCCAACCCTATCATATGATAAACAAAAACATATTACATTCATGCCACAAAGAAGGCTTCAGCGACGAAGAGCTCTATGAAGCATACAAAATATTTTTCGGAACACTTGTATCCGAATCAAGATTAAAAATGATAAACATTCTAAGAAAAAGCAAAAAAAATGTTTCCGAAATAATGTCGGAGATGAATATGGACCAAACAGCGGTAAGTCACGACCTTGCAAGATTAAAAAAATGCGGTTTTGTCAGTTCAGAAACAGACGGAAAATTCAGATATTATCATCTAAATGATGAAACAATAAAACCATTAATGGAAATGATTGAGAAGCATATGTCTAAATATTGCATTCATATTCTTAAAGCAATGAAAGGAGGTAATGAATAATGGAAAAACAGGAAAACTTAGTTCTGATTATAGCTGTAGTTATTATCGCCCTATTTTTATTCGGCGGAGTTGGTTTTGGCATGATGGGGTGGGGAGGCGGATACGGAATGATGAGAAATTGGGATTACGGTTCAGGCGGCTACGGATTCGGAATGCTGATTAGTTGGATAGTAAACCTTGCGCTTCTCGTGCTTATAATAGTCGGCATTATATGGTTTGTGAGGCAATTGCAAACACCCCAAAGGCAAGTCAAAAGAAGGTAGTTCAGCAAAATAAGGGCAAAAGAAACAAATTTAGAAAGTAATAAAATGAAAAAAATAAAATTGTTAATTAAGGGAATGCACTGCGCTTCGTGCGCATCAAACATTGAAAGAAGCCTGAAAAAAATCCCCGGCGTAAACAGCTGTTCAGTAAATGTTCTAACAAGAAAAGGAATTGTTGAGTGCAGCGACGAAGTTTCCGACGACGAATTAAGAAAAGCAGTCAAAAAAACTGGATATGAAGTTGTCGCATTGGAGAAGGAATAAGATGAAAATTATCAAAAGATTTATAAGTGAAAGTCAGTTAATTAAATTACTCGAAAAAGCTGGTAAGGGGAACCAGCATGATGGTAAGGTTCCCCGTTCACTCTAAAATGAAGGTTATTATTTTAATTGACGGAAAAAATTTTGAACAAGGAGTTATAAATCTGTCAAAAAAAAGGGGCGAATTTAGATTCATTGATTTTCATAAGATAAAGAATTTTGTTTTAGAATATCTCCAAAATAATTCGCAATATGAAAACATTCGGCTTTCATTATTAAGAACATACTTTTATACGGGAGAGTATACAAATAGATTAATAGAAAATATAGAAAGGCACATTGAAAAAGACAAAGAAAATAAAAGATTAAAAGAATTGCTTGAACATTGCAAAAAGAAATATAAAATTCAGAATAATTTTATCAAATTCTCAAAGTCATATTATTTCTTTGAGCTAAGGTTAAAACCTCTGCAATTCAGTCCAAATGATTTCGCGGTTTTTCAAAAAGGAGTTGATGTGCAATTAGCTGCGGATTTAGTAGACTTTACGCATAAAAATATTTATGATATAGCAGTTTTGCTCTCGGGAGACGTTGATTTATTAGAATCAATAAAAATAGTAAAAAGTATGGGTAAGCACATAATAATCTTTGGCGATGCAAGTGCAACAGCAGAGGAAATGAAAAAATATTCTGATATGTTTATAGACATAGGAAGATTTTCAGAAGAGCAGTTAAATAAGTTCACTCATAAACCAGAAGAGATAAAACAATGAACAATCACGAACACCAACCTCAACACCACCACGAAATGCAGGAGCAGTCAATTGAAGAAATGGAGATGCGCGAATGGAAGCGCAAGCTCGTCGGCTCTTGGATTTTCGCAGTCCCAATTGCATTATTGATGTTCTCCGAAAGAATTATCGGAGTTAAACTTTTACCCGAAGAGTGGATTATTCCGGCATTTTTAATCTTGGGTTTCCCAGTTGTTTTCATATTCGGCTGGAGCACGATTAAAGGCGGTTTAAGAGGGTTTTACAATTTTTATTTTAATATGGATTCCCTGATCGCGTTAGGAACAGTAATTGCATACTTAACAGGAATTTTCAGTTATTTCAATTTTGTCGCCGATTATTCAGGAGTCTCGTCAATGATTATGGCTTTGTTTGTTACCGGAAAATTCATTGAATCAAAAGCAAGAGGCAGAGCTTCGCAGGAGATAAAAAAACTTCTTGAATTAGGCGCAAAAAAAGCCCTCGTCATAAGAAACAAAAAAGAAATTGAGATTGAAATCTCCGAAGTGCAGATAGGCGATGTAATGATAGTAAAGCCAGGGGAAAAAATCCCCACCGACGGAATAGTTGTAAAAGGCGAAAGCGCAGTTGACGAAAGCATGGTGACCGGAGAAAGTCTTCCTGTTGAAAAGAAAAAAGGAAGCAACGTTATCGGCGCGACAATAAATCAGGATGGAATTTTGTATGTAAAAGCAGGCAAAGTGGGCAAAGATACTTTTCTCGCGCATGTAATAAAATTAGTTGAAGAAGCGCAGGGGACAAAAGTCCCAATACAGATTCTCGCCGACAAAATAACAAGCGTCTTTGTCCCGATAATCTTAATATTAGCTGTTCTAACATTCGGCAACTGGTGGGTCTTTACAGGAGAGGTCAGCAGGGCTTTGGGAGTTGGAATAGCAGTTCTCGTAATTGCCTGTCCGTGCGCTCTGGGTTTAGCCGTGCCTATTGCGTTGATGGTCGGCAGCGGAATAGGCGCGAAAAACGGAATACTGATAAGAAAGGGCGAAGCAATTCAAACAATGAAAAAAATAAAAATCGTCGTTTTCGACAAGACAGGAACAATAACAAAAGGAAAACCAGAAGTTACAGACATTTATTCCAAGATAAAAGAAAAAGAATTGTTAGAAACAGCAGCAAGTCTTGAAAAATTAAGCGAGCACCCAATTGCAAAAGCCATCGTCGCAAAAGCGAATTTAAAAACTTTCAAAAAAGTCGCAAAGTTCAAGATATTAAGGGGCAGGGGTGTTGAAGGCAAGATTGGAAATAAGGAAATAACCCTCGGAAACAGAACATTAATGAAGGAAAAAAAGATAAAATTAAACTCTTACGAAGAAAAAGTCGCCGAATTTGAAAATCAGGGAAAAACAACAATGATAATTGCAGAAAACAGCAAAGTCATTGGAGTGATAGCAGTCGCCGACGCACTTAAGGAAGATTCAATTGAAGCTTTAGGCAAATTAAAAGAGCAAGGCTACAAAACAATAATGATTACCGGAGACAATGAGAGAACCGCGCAGGCAATAGCATCGCAAGTAGGGATAAGTGAAGTAATTGCTAATGTCCTTCCTGAAGACAAGGCGAAAAAAGTTGAGGAGCTCCAAAAATCAGGTTTTGTCGCATTTGTCGGCGACGGAATCAACGACGCTCCTGCTCTGAAGCAGGCAAACGTCGGAATTGCAATGGGTTCTGGAACAGACGTCGCGATTGAAGCAGGCGATTTAGTTCTGGCAAAAAGTTCCCTTGAAGGAGTTGTGCAGGCAATCGCGCTGTCAAAAGCAACATTCAGAAAAATCAAGCAAAATCTTTTTTGGGCATTTGCTTACAATATAATTGCAATTCCCGTCGCTGTAGCCGGCTTTTTGCACCCGATAATTGCGGAGATTGCGATGGCGGCATCTTCAATAACCGTCGTAACAAATGCTAATTTGTTGAGAAGAACAAGACTTAGTTAAAAAACTATGGAGAATTCTGATGATTAGAATAAAATTTGTTCAGAATTCTCGTGATATAGTGCACCAATTTAGTCTTTCGGTTTTTATTGGTGCGCTATTAGGGAACCAACGCCGAAGAACTTTGTTGGTTCACTACAGATAATTCCCAAAACACTATTCCAATCAAAAGAATTATCTATAAACTTAAATAAAAATCACTCTTTCAAAACCACAATATTAGTCATTCCTCTTCTCTTTCTCTCCACAAATTCTTTTCCTTCTAGACGATCAATAATCCTGCTGACTTTTGCTTTTCCGAATCCGGTTTTTTCTATAATATCAGCCTGAAATATCGCCTTATTTTGTTTTACTAAATTGAAAACTAACTTTTCTTCTGATTTAAGCTGTGATAAATCAAATTGTTTTTGATGTGCTTTTTGTTTTATTTTTTTAATTATTACTCTTTCATTTTGTTTTGAGAAAATCAGAAATAATGAAACAATAATTAAAATGCCTACAATAGACGACGATAAATATGTTTGTTTTGAAAGATTCATGTGCGCAGGACATTCAGGAGCGTCTGGATGTATTAAAGGGCACGTTGAGTCAATATAGTTGCTTATAGTTAGGTTAAATAGAATAACAATTATTAAGACTATTACTGAAATGCCCAACAGCAAATAGCCAACATTTTTATTTTCCATATTTATTTAGAGAATTTTAGGTTTAAGAAAGTTTCTATTTTTGTTTGTGAAACTAGTTTCACAAAAGCGCTTAAATAAAATCTTGTTTTCAAAATACCATGAATTGCAAAATGAGATGCAAAAAAGTGAAAGGAGGAATACAAGCATGGAGAGAAGAACATTGCTCTGGATAGTTGTTGGAGCGGTATTTTTAGTTGCCTTGTTTTTTACATTTAAGGCAGGGGCAATAGGTGCCGGTTCTGTGGTTCAAGACGCGAGCTCTACTTTAAGTGGAGCTGTTAGCGGCGGAGCAAGCGGTATGGTCGGCGGCTGTTAAACAAATATGGAAATAACAGAAAATAGCGCGGAGAAAAAAACAAACTATGAATTTGTTTTTCAGCTTGCAATTATTGCAGTCCTTGTTTTAGTTATAGGATATAATATTGGCAAAATAAATGGAAACCAAAATTCAATAACAGGAGCAGCAACAGGCATAGGGCTTGCTTCAGCATTGGAAGTATCACCTAAAGGAGTTCCTGCAATATACGGCGGAGAACTTGGAGTGAAATACGACGATGTTTCGGCAGATAATCCGCAGCTCGCTGATGCGACAATTGCAAAACTAACGCAATATGAAGATGAAGAGCTTAGCCCTGCTTTAATGGAGAGATACATTAGAATAGGAAGCTCAATAAGCTGTGAATACTGCTGCGGCGCACAGGCAATAATATTTAGCGATGGAAAAAGAGCTTGCGGCTGCGCTCATAGTTATGCGATGCGCGGACTGGCAAAATATTTATTGTTAAATCATCCTGACATGAGCGACGAGGATATTTTGTCTGAAATGGGCAAGTGGAAAGTTTTATTTTTTCCCGGAATACATGAACAGAAAGCCCAGGCATTAAAGCAGAAAGGAATAGACTACACGAACTACATTAATTTGGCGAGCAACTTATACAGAGGAGCTGAAAAAGGGCAGGCACAATCAAGCGGAGGAGGCATGGTCGGCGGCTGCTGAAAATATTTTTTATTTTTATTTTTTTTAAAGAGAAGTTTGAATAAATACTAATGCAAAATTTGCAGCCTCTAAAAAGGCAAGATTTTGCCGTTTCAAACTTCTCGCAGAGAACTTTGAGCGATTTTGCAAAGTTCTCTAAATTGTCGGAGGAAGAAATAATGAAAGAAAAAAATCAAATCAAGAAAATGAAGAACAAAATAAGCAAACTATTCTTAATGGGAATTATTCTTGTGTTTGCAATAATTAATGTTTCCTATGTTTCGGCGCATTGCCCGTTATGCACAGGAGCTACTATCGCAGGGGTCGGCTTAACAAGAGCTTGGGGGCTGGATGATAGCATTGTAGGAGTTTTCGTCGGCGGTATGATAATTTCTACTGCGTTATGGCTTGAAAATATCTCGCAAAAAAGAATCAATAAAGGAAACAAAAGACTAAGAATAGTAAGTTATATTGTCTTGGTTTCTGTTTTAACTTTAGTGAGTTTTTATTACGCCGGATTATTTGGGTTAGGAAATACTTACAGAATATTTGGAATTGAAAGAATATTATTCGGCACAATATCCGGAGGAGTTGTGAGTTTAGGGATTTTTTATTTAAGCATTTATTTAAAAGATAAGAATAATGGAAAAACCCTCTTTAGTTATCAAACAATGGTCTTGAGCCTGGCGGCGTTGATTTTCAATGCAGTTTTATTTGGAGTGATATTTTAAAATGAAAGTCAAAAATTTTGTAGCCGCAGTTGAAAAAATTAAGGAGAAAAATTCTCTTGACTTGTCTGCCTGGGAAGATTTGAGTATTGGGCTGATGAATTTGGTAAGCCTTGAAGAGCATTCTTTCTTCAGTTATATAAAAACTAATGATGAAAAATTTTTGAACATTCTGGATAATGTTAGGGAAATGAGAAAAAAACTTCTTGCATTAATTGTCAAGAATGAAGACGGCAGCGAGAAATGGTGCATGAGCAAGCATTTTCTCGCGTCATCAATGAGGTTGTTTGAAGTCGCGAACAGGATGTTTCACGAGGGAAATAAAAAGGAAGCCGAAGAATTATACAAAGATTCGGCAAAACTTTACGCAATGTTCTTTGAAATAAATCTTGGAAATGAAATTAGCTACAAAAATAATAATGTTAAAATTGAAAATAAAGACAAGAAAGGAATTTTCAACTCAATCAAAAAATTGCTGGAGTGCTGCAAAGAATGAACTCGCATAATTTTATCTGGGCAGGAATAATTGTTTTTTCTATAATTGGATTTTTTTATTTGCTTAATGTTGCTTATGCAAATCCCGACGAGCTTCCAGATTATGCTTTTACAAAGCCCGACATAAAAGAAGCTTATTTGTTTGCGAAAACAAATTATCAGGATTTAGATGGATTGCCGTGCAACTGCGGCTGCATGACTCCTGAAGGAGCAGAAGCGCATGGAAGCAGAGTGCATGAGAAAGGGCTTGCTGATTGTTTTATGAATGGCAATGTTAATGACGGCGGGAAGTGGGACAGCCATGCATCGTCGTGCGGACTATGCTATGAAGACGCATTATTTGCCAAAAAACTTTATTCAGAAGGTAGCTCAAAAGAAGAAATAAAACAAAAACTAATAGAAAAATATTCGCAGCAGAAATTCAGCAATGATGTGGTTTATAAAAAATGAAAGGCAAAAATAAAGATCCTGCAAAAAAAAGCAACGCTGTTTTAAATGGATTGCTTGCAGGTTTGGGCTTGGCTTTATTTTATATCTTAATTGTTTCAATATTTCAGGGAGTGGATTTCGCGATTTACAGCTTCAGCAGTTTGAAGTTCTGGCTTATTCCTCTTATCGTCGGTTTCGGAACGCAGATTGGTTTGTATACTTCAATAAGGCACACTGCGCAATTGAACGGGATGGTAGCAACTTCAGGAACTATCTCCGGCGGCTCAATGGTTGCGTGCTGCAGTCATTTTGTTTTGAATTTGATTCCAATTGCAGGAGCATCTGCCTTGGCAGTGTTTTTAGTTGCATATCAAAAATGGTTCTTGGGTTTTGGAATTATTTCAAATATCGTCGGAATAAGTCTTTTATTAAATCACAGAAGAAAGATGAAAGGAGGTATGTGTAGATAATGGAATGGAAATCATTTTTTTACGGAGTTATATCAATTGCTGTAATTATTTTGGTAGTGGCAAGCTTTGGTTTCGCCCACATTGGCTCTTATAATTCAATCAACGGAAATTCAGTTAAAGATATTGACACTAACAATAATATTCCTGAAAAATGCAGGCAACCCGCAGGGCAGGATTTAGCGTCGTGGATAGAACATTTGGGGCATCATGCAGAAACAAAAGACTGCTTAAAATATTTTGATTAAAATGGAAGGAGCAAAAAAAATCAAAGTTGAAAAGATAGTTATGTATTTGGCTGTTGTGCTGGCTGTGGCGATTTTATTGCTTTTGGCTTTTTTTCCCGGCGTGATTCAGGCGTTTAAGGATTCGGGAAAATCTGCCGGCGATAAATGCAAACCTGCTCCGGGATATACTGAACAAGAGTGGATAGAGCATATGGGTCATCATCCTGATATTTATAAGGAGTGTTTGAACAAAAACTAAAATTTTTATAAAAATGAAAGGAGGAAAATAAGATGGATTGTTGCGGAAGCGGACACGGGCATAAAAGCCAGAAAGACAGCAGAGATGCTGATTTAGCGGAGCATGAAAAGAGCAATAAATGGTTTTTTAGAATAGCAGCATTTATTATTATTGTTTTACTTATATTAACAATATTAAGTGTTAGGTGAAAGGAGGTGAAGACATGAAAGAAGAATTAAAACCAAGAAGGATTGCTTTAAGCTTGGCTATTGTCGTCGGTATAATTTCAATAGTCTGCGCTTTGCTAATTGCTGTTTCTCCTCAATTAACAATGAATTTGTTCGGTTCAATTTTTCATGGAATTGATGTTTCTCAAATTGCGTCAACAATTTCATGGGGAAGCGCGCTTTTGGGAACGCTCGTCGCCATTGCATTAGCTTATGTAACCGGCTGGCTTTTCGCAGTTGTTTACAATTCGCTTAAATAAACTGGAGAAAAAAAGTTTATATATCCATTAGGTTAGTTTAAACTATGTCTTTCAAAAAATTTGTCAGTGAATTGAAGAAAAATGAGCGGGTAGAGGGAGAGCTGATAAAGACGGCGTTTTATTCGCTGATAACTTCTTTTATTATTCTTGGGATTTTGTATTTTGCTAAATTTAAGTCAATAGAAAGTTTTATGCCCCGATATGGATTCTTTTTGTTCTTCGCTGCTTTAGGTTATTCCTTGATTGTTCCTGCGATAAGGCAGGTCAGGGCTTATGGTGAGATGCCTTGCATGTCTGGAATGATGGTTGGAATGACGACTGGAATGATTGCAGGATTTCTTCCGGGATTTTTTATTGCTTCAACAAACGGAATGTTCGTCGGAAGCGCGTTTGGAATGGGCGCCGGAATTTTTATAGGAATATGGTGCGGAAAGCAGTGCGGAGTCATGGGGTTTATGGAAGGAATGATGGCGGGTTTTATGGGCGGATTAATGGGGGCCATGACATCATTTATGTTGTACAATGATAATTTAAAACCCGCGACGATAATTGTATTTTTAATTTCGGCAGTAATTTTGTTCAGCTTGAATTATATGGTCTACAAAGAAATGCAGGAAGCAGCAGGAAGCAAAAAAAGAGATCAATTTTCAACAGTTGTTCTGACTTTTATTTTGATTGTTGCGACAACTTGGCTTATGGTGTTCGGACCTAGGAGCGGGGTTTTCGGGTAAATTTATAAATAAAAAAGATTAAGGTAAAAATATGAAGAATAAGAAAGCAGCAAATAAATATTATGGATGGTGGATAATAATCATTGGAATAATCTCTGTTTTATCTGCTTTTTACATTGAACATCTTAATGCTGATTTTGTTATTTTGTTTATCTTGGGAGCATTTATTATTGTTCATGGTTTGATTCATTTAAAGAATAAATAACATTCATATCTCTCAACCGATAATATAAAAATGGAAAATAAAAAATTGGGCGTGCTGCTTATTGTTATTTCTTTAATAGTAGGCGGAGTTTTTGTTTACTACACTAATAAGCTGTCACAGCAGTCAATTGAGCTTGGATGTTATGACAGCAAAGATTGTTTTGCTGTTGAAAAAGGGTTGTCAATCAGCCATATTGCAATAGGAATATTTGCGTTTATCTTGTCCTTAGGTTTTTATTTATTATTTTTCAACAAAACAGAAAAAGTGATTCTTGAAAAACTTGAAGAAGAGAAAAATAAAAAAGTTAATGACATGAAGTTTGATATAATTATGAAAGCCCTGGATTCTTTTGAGCAAAAAGTGCTTAAGGCAGTGAATGAGCAGGACGGAATTACGCAGAACACTTTGCGATTGAGAGTTGATATGTCAAAAGCAAAGTTGAGCTATGTTTTGCAGGAATTGGAAAAGAGAGGAATTATAAAAAGAGTTGAGAAAGGAAAGACTCTTGCTATATACCTGAGAATATGAAGACAGAAGAATTTGTTTATGCGGTTGAAACAGAAAAAAACTTTGACGACGCAGTTGTATCTGTTTTGAAGTCTGTTGAAAAAAAAGGCTGGACGATTTTTCAAATTTATGATATAAAAGAGAGGCTTGCTGCAAAGGGATTTGAGCAAAAGCCATTGAAAATTATAGAAATGTGTTCCGGGAAGCATGCAAACAAATTGCTAAATAAAAACAGACTGGCTTCTATTTGTATGCCTTGCAAAATTAATGTTATACAAGATAAAGATGCTGTAAAAATAGTTGCAATGAAGCCGACAATGATTTCAAATTTTTTTCATGAAATAACTGGAGAAGAAGTTGAAGAAATTGAGAGAGACGTTAAAGAGATTGTTGATTTTGCTAAATAAATTTGCCTCCATGAACGATAAAAAGCCCAAATTTGAGCTTTTTAGCCGATTTTAGAGGTATCGTTCATACCCTAAAGGATATATTCTTTATCTTTTTATATTTATTATGAAAAAATTAAAAGAGGTTGCTGTATTGTGGAAAAACATTTTTGGAAACTGGAAATATGCAGGCATAGTTGCAGCTACGGCGATTGTGTTTTATCTATTTAACGCAATTATATCCAACATAAATAATATTATTTATGCAGGCAAGAATTTTGGTGTTCTTAATTCTTTGTCGCTGACGTTTCAGTTGATTTTGGGATTTAGAAGAAGTGTTTTGCCATTTTCGTTTGTTAGTATGATCATTATAAGTTTGCTCACAGGAATTCTGATATGCATTATGATTTATAATTTTAAATTGACTAAAAATAGTGGGATGAAAAAAACAGGAGTTTTAACTAGCATCGCTCTTTTTATTGGGGTTATTGCACCGGGTTGCGCTGCATGTGGCATAGGATTAATTGGACTTTTAGGGCTGACAAGCAGTTTAGCGTCGCTGCCTTTTCAGGGAAGAGAAATCAACGCGCTTGCAATTGGGCTGATTTCATTTTCAATTGTTTCAATATCATTAAAACTGGTTTCAAATACAGAATGCAGGATAAATAGAAAAGATAATATTTATACAAGTGAAAGGAGGTTGCAAAATGGAAGAAAAAAGTGACACAATCACAATAAAGAAAGATGCTTTGTGGAGATATTCAACTTTTGCATTGCTGGGGATAGTTGTTTTAGGAGTGATATTTTTTGTTCTTGGTGATAAAAACCCGACGGGAAATGTTGTTATCAATAATGGAAACAATCTTCCTTCTCCTTCTGCGAAAGTTGAGGTAAGCGCTGATGATGACCCTGTGTTGGGAGACAAAGATGCTTCTGTTGAAATAATAGAGTTTTCAGACTACCAATGCCCGTTCTGTAGAAAATTCTGGACAGAAACGCTTCCTTCAATTCAGAAGGATTATATTGGCACAGGTAAAGTTAAGTTTGTTTACAGGGATTTTCCGTTAGGTTTCCATCCTGCCGCGATTCTGTCTGCAGAAGCGGCTAATTGCGCAAGAGAAAAAGGCGGAGACGATGCATATTTCAAGATGCATGACAAAATATTTCAGGAGCAAAACATTCTTGACGGCGGCGATGCGAACACAGGACCTGTTCAATCAACTGTGCAGTTTACAGCAGAAGATATAAAATCATGGGCAAAAGAAATTGGATATGACATAGACAGCTGTCTTGATTCAGGAAAGTACAAAGACGAAATACAAAAAGACCTCAACGACGGAAGTTCTGCAGGAGTTCAGGGGACACCCGGATTTTTCGTTAATGGGAAGCCCGTTTCAGGAGCCCAGCCATACAGTGTTTTCAAGCAATTGATTGACTCCGAATTATAGAAAGGTTTTTATTTTTGTTTTTATTTGCTTCAACTGGGTTCAATACCTCGAGGCTCTGCCTCGTCCTTCCCAATTGAAGGCTATAAAAATACCCCGACCCCTATGGGTCAAGGGGGATTTTTATTTTTTAAATTGGAGAGAAAAAGAAGAAAAAAGAAAAATGGCAAAAACAAGATGCGAAATTTGTGATAGAAACTTCAAGAATGAAGAATCTTTAGCAATGCACAATTCTTCAAAACATTCAAAACAGGTGATTGCTAAAAAAACTTCTTCCAAAAAAATAAAGGGGTTTGCTGTGCTTATTGTTGTTCTAATTTTTATAATTGGAGGAATTTATTTTTTCTCTAACATAAAGAGATTGCCTCCGACGGATCTCGCCGGGCATATAGAAGTTTCTCCTCCATCACATGTGTTAAAAGAGCCGATGGAACTCCGCATTCAAAAACATATGCTTGAGCATATTGACGGAATTGAAGGCGCTCGCGGAGGAGTTGTAATAAATTACGACTGCAAAAATTATTTTTGCGAAGATGACTTGATTTTGAAATTGGAATTATTTGCTGAAAAATATAACTATGTCTATGTTGCGCCATTTAAAAATATGAAAACCCAAATAGCATTAACAAAACTAAATAGAATTGAAACTTTGGAGGAATATGACGAAGAAAAAATCAACCTATTTATCAGCAGTTAACGACGTTTCCCAAGATTTAAAAACTCCCAAATAATACTAATAATATGAAAAACTCAACAATACTTTTGATGGCTGGAATTGTTTTGATTGCAGTCGGAGCTTTTGTATTTTCAGGCAGCAGCAAGGGTGTAACAGGTAATGTTATAATAGAAGACCCAAGTCAAATACAAGGAGAAGTTCAAAGAGTAACATTAAGCACGAAGAACTTTAATTATTATCCTGAACAAATTGAAGTTGAAGCAAACAAACCGGTTGAAATTACTTTGGATAAAACAGTAACAGGATGTTTCAGGTCGTTTACGATAAGAGATTTGGGAGTTTCAAAATATGCCAAAACCCCAGCAGACAAAATAATATTTACGCCGACGAAAAAGGGGACATTTACTTTTGCTTGCAGTATGGGGATGGGGTTCGGGAAGATTGTGGTTGAATAATATGCAATCTAAGGGATATAAAAATTAAAATGTCTTCAGAAATAAAAAAAGTCTTGAGAAAGCCCTACTTATTTTTCACAATTATAATTTTTATCGTCTATCTTGCTCTTAACATCTTCATAAGCGGTTTCTACAAAAATCTTCCCCTTCTTTTTATTTACGCAAGCACAGTCAGTTGGCTGAAACTAGGTGTTTCTTTAATTCTCACAATTATTATCGGACTACTGGTTTCAGTAACTTCTGTATTAACTTACATAAAATACAAAGAAAGAAAAGACTGCGGAAAAGAAGCTGTAATATCTGGCGTTGGAGGAGTTGGAGGATTAATTGTCGGAGTTTGTCCGCTTTGCATAACTGGGTTGTCGCAATTAATTCTTGGGCTTTTCGGCGCAGGTTTCACTTTTGCGTCCCTGCCTTTTCAAGGGATTGAGTTTCAATTTGGGGTTGTTGTTATTTTGATGATTAGTTTGTATTTTTTGGGAAGAAAATGAAGAAGCTTATTTTCCTTCGCACCACTCGCATGTTTTTTTTGGGCAATCGCTGTTGAGCAGCTTTAACGCATCTTTAAATAATCTTTCGGCGTGCTTAATGTCTGCTTCCATTTTAATTAATTTTCTGTCAAATAAAACTTCGCCTGTTTCAAGCACTTTTTCAGGGATGTAAAAAAGCAGGAAGCCGTAGTCTTCTGTTTCGTAACCATTTTTGCGCAGAAGGAAATTGTAAATATCAAGCTGGTGCTGATAATACCTGTGGGTATCGTCTTTTAATGCAAAGCCTCGCGTTTTATAGTCTAAAACCACTAGTTTCTTACCCTTAACTAAAATATTATCTACTGCTCCAAACAAGACATTCCCTTTATTGTCTTTCCATCTTATGCCTTGAAAATTATTTCTCCATACTTTAAGCAGCTCGTCATTATCAAACAATTTCATATTTTTGCAATGCTCGTTGTTGCATAATTCCGGGGGCAGCAAACCTTTTTCCCGAAACGAATCAAAATGCTGTTTCAAGATTCTGTCCATGCCGGAAGGAAGAGTTGGAAATGCGCTGCTTGGTCTTTTCCATTTTCCATGCTTATCAAGCCAAAAACATCTTGGACATTCTTGCATCAGGCCAAGCGAGGATGGGGAGAGTTTGTACACCATAATAATAAAAAGTTTTGGAGTTATAAAAAGGTATTGAAAAAATTCAGGAATGATTTTTAAATAGGAATATCTCTTAAAAGTATGCTTGACCCAAATAAAATAAAAAAGAAAGTGCCAGTTAATGACTTCATAGTTTTAATAAGAAAATATAAGCCCGAGCAGATTGAAGATAGTGGGCATGCTCTTGTCAGATTAAGCAGTCGGCAAAGAGGATTATTTAATGTTGAAGAAGTAAGGAAAATTCTTCTGAAAGATTGGCCTTTTTTAGTTGGAATTCAAGAAAATGATAACCCTGCGGCTTTTTATAAACATCAGGGAAAAAATTTGAGAATAATATTAAAGATAGAAACCACAAAGGTTAAAATAGTCACTTTTTATTATATATTAGAATGGCAGATACCAAAATGAATAAGTTAAATAGATATTTGGAAGGCAAAGGAGAAATGAACTATGATTTTATAAATGATATTCTCTTCTTCAAAGTAGAAGAGAGGGAATATGATTACTCTTTAGAATTTCAAAATATTGTAGTAGATATAGACAAAGAGCAATTTGTTGTTGGGATTCAGGTATTTGATGCTTCTAAGTTCTTGCAGATAGATAAAGTTCATTTGAAGCAAATACCAAAATGGAAATTTCAAGCTAAAATAGAAGGGAAGGTTATAGAATTAAGGCTTTTCTACCAAATAATTGTAAGAAACCAGACAATAGAGAAAAACCCCATAATTGTCCAGCAGAATACTGCCGGTTTGCCAAATCAGGTGATGAACGTTCCTGCTTGATGCTTTAATCTTATACTAAAAACTTACTAAATTTTTTACTTGCATGGCGGTGTGGCACAATTTGTTTAGAGAGATAATGTCCACCACCCGTTTCTGGGGGACTGCATTTTTAGGGTTTTATAGGTATAATGCACCAATTTAGTCTTTCGGTTTTTTATTGGTGCGCTATTAGGGAACCAACGCCGAAGAACTTAGTTGGTTCACTATACCTGTTGGAGGAGAGGTTTTGAAAATCCTTTTTGCTGTTTTAGCTTACCATTTTCTTATTCTCCTTTTCATACCAATCAAACATATCCTTTCTTAATTTAGCCATTCTACCATCTGGATGTGTGAATACAATGCCTTCAACAAATCCATTCTTCCTCCCCTCTTCCCCTTGAACCATGCAAGAATATAAAGGAATTAACTCTTTAAACCATTTGCTAATTGTATTAAAGTCCTTCGGGTATTTGCCCCAAGACTTATATTTCAAATGTTCTTGGCAATAAGTTTCAAATGGTATCCAAAGATGCTCTTTAAGTTTGTAAGGATCTCCATTGACTTTTGGTCCAATTAATTCTCCAAAATGCTGACCATCTAACAAGCCCTTAATATAACCTCTTTCATGACTATTTAATAATCCTTCAATTATGCATTTCTTTCCTTTATTAAAGAAAGGAATTCTTTCTGTTCTATTGTAAACAGCGATAATAACTCCATCTTGAATTACTATGCTCACATTTGTTCCGTGCAATTTTTCAATCGCCATTACACTTTCATCTTCAAAAACCCATTCATAACCTTCTGCTATTTTAGGAGTAACTACATAATCTCCCTTTTCATTAACAACTCTAACGAACGGACTTTCTAATTTAGGCATATCTTTGATTTTCATTGAATATAGACAAGAGGCGCTGTGAAATAGCGCCCTTGAATTTATGAACCATTAAGGATGCAGCACATGGCGTTGCATATTTTTTCCATCTTGGAGCTCAGGCACATGGCCTTTTTTGTTTGTTTGAGCACATGATTATTAATTTGTCGGCGAGGTTTTGCTTATTTCTTCAATTCTTTCTAATGCTTTCTCAATTGCCTTTATTTTTTCTTTTAGAGCGTTTTCTTTGGCTGCCTTTCTTTCTTTTGAATTTTCGCTTGAGATTTCTACCTTATCTATTTCTCTTTGCTTTAATCTTCTTGTTCTTTCAATGTCCTGTTGTATGTCATTTTCCCATTCCGACATATCTTTTTTTAGCTGCTCAACTTTTTGCTCTTTTCTTTTAACGTCGTCATCAAGCTCAAGAGTCTCAGAAATAATATCCAACTTTTTTTGAGTTAGTCTTTCAACAATGCTATATCTTGATTGGCTTTCTGTCATGATAATAGTTAATCTGCGCAACTTATATTTTTATAGCGTATGTTTTTGGCGGTGCAAAAACTTACCCCTCATATTTTTCTTTTCTTTCTATCAAGATAAACAACGATTATTGGCCTTTTTTCTTCATCTTCAGCTAAATAACAATAAATCTCCTGCCCCTTTTCAAGACAGTTTCCTTCAGCAACAAGTTTGTTAATTGATATGCTATATGTTGCTCTTTTTAGCATGACTTTGCTTTTCCATCCGATGCCAAGGAATTTAGTTTTCATTTTTTAAGGTTTTAATCTTAGATTCACAAAAATGAATTAGATTGTTCCATGATTGAATATCGCAGGTGTCTCCTAAATCTCCTGCATCGTTTATCTCACCAATAAATCTTTCCCAGTCAGTTTTGTTAAAGATGCTTTGATTATTTATAATACAATCAACTATGAAATGGGGCATATAAGTTTTTCTTCCTAAGCTATACCTAAAGGCAGCAATCATTATAATTCTTAGATCTCTTTTTTTCATTATTCTCTTAGGCGCCTCAAATATAAAAACCTTTGGGTGCCTAAATGTTTTTATATAAAACTTACGTGTTAAATTAATGAAACTGCAAAAAAGATTTCTTCGCAAACACAAAGACAAGGATTATTATAAGTATGTTGTTAATATCCCGCCGATGGCTGTAAAAGAGGCGGGGCTGAAGTATGGTGACGAACTTGACTTAAAAGTTAAAGATGGAAAAATAACTCTAAAAAAGCTAATGAAGAAACATGGTTAATATCTTTAATATAACTGATAAAACTCGTAGAGGGATAAGACTGACAAAAAGACAATGGCGTGAAACAACACTAAAGCACCCAAATATGAGTGCTTATTTAGAAGAAATTAAAGAAACTCTGATTAAACCAGATGTTATTAGTGACTATAACATTGATGAAAAAGTTAGGTATTATTACAAATATTTTAAGCAGATAAAATCTAGGAACAAATACCTATTAGTCATAGTTAAGTATTTAAACGGCGAAGGGTTTGTTATAAAGTCCTATTTTGAGGGCAAAATAAAATAAATATGAACCAAATATATGGCATTTATTATGATAAGGAAGGGGATTTTTTAGAGATAACTTTTGGGGAGCCGCCAGAAATTGAATATACTGATGAAATAGAAGAAGGGGTTTTCATAACTCGGGATGAATCTACAAATGAGGTTTATAGCATAGGGATTCTAAGTTTTAAGAAAAGAGTTGAAATTTTGGGTAGAATTCTCTCAAAGTTTAATAGAAAATTGCCTAGAGAGATTGATATCTGTAAAAGAATGGATTAATGCTCGTTAAAAATTCCCAATTGTCAGTAACAAAGTTCTTGGGCACTTCCGAGATTGATGATTTCTGGATAGTTAGGAAAGATTATTAAGTTTGAAGAGGTTAGTTGTTCAATGAAAATAGGCGATCTTCCGGATTCTTCCAAACCAAGAGAGAGGTTTTTAAAACACGGACCAGAGGCATTGAGTGATGCTGAACTTTTTGCTATAATTTTAAGGACAGGAGTAAAGAAGAAAGAATTATAAACCACTTTAAATCATTTTTCTTATGGGATATTTTTGTAATGAATGTAATAAACTAATTACGGATAAAGAATATGTCTATTCAAAAAACAATTATGAAAGAGCACTTTGCAGACTTCATCAAAAGAATTTGAACAAAAAAGAGCATGAGTCTAATAGTTATAATAAAACTTCTAAAATAAAAAATTCAACTAAAGAAGCGAAAATGCTTGGAGAGATATTAAATGAGCTCGGATGGAAGGTAGAATATGAAAAATGGGATGGATACAAACATATAGACATTGCAATCGTTGATGCCAAAGTCAATCTTGAAGTAGACGGATCCCAGCATAATCTTGATGTCAATCAAGCCTTAGCAGATTTACAAAGGACATTCCATTCATTTAGAAAAGGATACGTTACATTGAGAATTCCAAATTGCTTAGTAAGAGATAAAAACGCAATAAATACAACGGCCATTTTTGTAAACAGATTTCTAAATAAAAGTGTTGAAATGTTGAATGAGGAAGTAAAAGAAGCAGAAAATAGCGGCGGGATATTGAATCAAATCTCAAATATTTCAGAGATGTTAGGTTTCAAAAAATTAAGTTTATTTAATTAGCCAGTCAATAAACATGTTTTTTAGCCAGAAACAGCGAGGGTAATCTTGATGCGAGCCGAGAGATGATGGAGAGAGTTTGAACGTAAGTATTATTAATTATCAAGAATTATAAGAGTTATGAAAATAAAAGAAATGCCAGAGCAAAACAGGCCAAGAGAGAGATTTCAAAAATATGGCTCCAGCGTCTTGTCAGATTCCGAGTTGTTAGCAATAATCCTTCGTACAGGCACAATCGGCGAAAACGTAACCGACATGTCTAACAGGCTTATTAAAGAATATGGCCTGGACAAATTATTTGACTGTTCATTAAAAGAACTGCAAAAAATTAAGGGCATTGGGCCAAGCAAAGCCATGCAAGTTTTGGCGATGGCGGAATTGGGAAAAAGGTATTCCCAAGCCAAGAACCCAATAAATAAAATCACCCAAGCCAAGGATGTTTTTGATTTATTCCATAACCGCCTTAAAAATGAGAAGCAGGAACATTTTTACATCGTCATGTTAAACACAAAGAACCACATAATTGGAGAACAATTGATTAGCCGAGGAATTCTTGACGCTTCAATAATTCACCCGAGAGAAATATTTAAAGAGGCGATTAAAAATTCTTCATCAAAAATATTAGTTGTGCACAATCATCCTTCTGGTGATCCAACGCCTTCAAAAGAAGATATTGAAGTTACTAAAAAATTGATTGAAATCGGAGAGATGATAAATATTCATGTTTTGGATCATGTTATCGTCGGGAATGAGGGGTTTTGGAGCTGGATAGAGAAAAAGAAAGATTAATAAGTCCTAAAAAGTTTTTAACAATATGGTCAATCTTAGCAATTTAATAAAATCAGTAAGAGATATAATGCGTAAAGACGCCGGCGTAATATAACGAAGTTTTATTTCTTCTTCAGAGAGTCGCTTCTTATCCATATAAAAATCAGTTAATTTAACTATTTAAAACTCTTTCCCTCATGTATTCTACAAAAGCCCCACATTAAGAAACGCCGCAAAAACAAGTCACACAAGTCATTCAGGTGACCACAAAACCTAAAGATGTAGTCACCCAAGAATTTTCTTCAGGGCCCGGTATTCCTTTGCAAATAAGTCTATAGTAGGCCTTAAATCCTGCTTCTTTTGATAAGCCTGTAAAGCCGCGTAATATTCTGCCCTGTTTCTAAAATCAATGTTTAATGGAGGCAAATTATTTTTAAGCAAAATATTGTTCAGCAATATCCTGCCCACTCTTCCGTTGCCGTCTCTAAAAGGATGAATGTTCTCAAATTGATTGTGGACAACAGCTGCTAAAATCATCCCGGGACATTTTTTCTTATTTTTATAATACCAATTTATCAGTTCATTAAGCAGATAAACTACTTTGGATTGCGGAGCGCCTTCATGAGCCACTTCTCCAAACTGATTTCTGATAACAACTTCCTCTCCTGCTTTTCTAAGATGGCCTGCATAGTTTTTTGAGTTCTTAAAAACTATTTCATGTATTTTTTTTATTAAATCAAGAGAAATTTCATCTTTGATTTTTCTTATATATTTTATGGCTTCATTTACGCCATATGCTTCGGCAATATCATGCTTTGATTTTTCTTTCGGCCACTTGTCTTCTTCTAAAATCTCCCTTACTTCTTTGCTATTAAGCTCACTCCCCTCAATAGAATTAGTATTATAAGTAAACAAATCAGAGAATTTAGCCCATTGCTTTTCTGACAGATGGATTATTTTTAAAGGCAGGCTTTTCTCTATTTTTTTAACAAATTCTCTGTCATGGTTGGACAAATCAAACTGCAGGGGATCTTTTATTAGATTATATCTATAAATCTCTTCCAAAATAAACTCTTGTGCCTTGCTTATTCTTTCCTTAAGCAGCGTTTGATTCAAATTAGCGCCTAAAAATTTCCTAATCTTATGAACTTTTACTCCTTCCCTAAACGAGTGTGCTAAATAATATTTTATCTTATTGCTGACCTTTCTTTTTTCTACATGCATAATAATATGTAGGTGACTACATATTTAAATGTTTGTAATAGTTTTGTCTACAAAAAAGTAAAGAATTCTCACCGCAACAATACTTCTAAGGCATAATAATCGGGGACAATCATCTTGTTTTTTTATAGAGAACTTTGAATAATTAGGTTTTTTCAAAGTTCTTGTTAGAGAAATTTGCAGATTTTCCTATTTTTGCAGACTTCTCTATAGAAAAATCACTCCCCGCACCCGCTTCTCGTAGTCTGCTTGCAGTCCGTGCACATAATAGCACAATTCCCAATCTTCTTAGCAACCCCGCCGCAAATCGGACAGATTATTCCTGCTTCGTTGAATTCATCAAGCGCTTTCTGTTCTTCTTTTGGCGTTTCAAGCTGTTTTATTTCAAACTCAATCTTTCCTGTTCCTTCGCCGAAATTATTCAGCATGAACTGCGCAACATAATCAACAATTGACGACGCTGTTCTTATTGTGATGCTCTTATTATCAAGACTGCCGCCATTTTCATGCCTTACAAATCCTGCCGGCTCAAATTTTTGGTGTCGGAATTTTCTAAACAGGACATCAACAGGAACCCCGTATTGCAGATTGAAAGATATTGACTGCGCCCAGCTGTCCATTAACCCTCTTAATGTAGAGCCGATTTTGTGCATTGTAACAAATATTTCTCCGGGTCTGCCGTCGTCATACAATCCTACTGTAATGTATCCTTCGTTGCCGGCAATATCAAACTTATGAGTGATTGATTTTCTTGTCTGCGGCATTTTTATTCTGCCGAACTTTTTCTCAATAGATTCTTTTTTGACAACTTCACCCTCTGTTTTCTTGGTGTTAAGCGGCTGGCTTCTCTTGCTGTTCTCTCTGTAAATTGCAACTGCCTTAAGCTTCTGCTCCCATGCAAAGATATACGCCTCCGAAATTTCATCAACCGTTGATTCTTCAGGCATGTTTATTGTCTTGCTTATAGCACCAGAAATAAACGGCTGTGTGACCGCCATCATTTTTATATGCCCTTTGTAATGTATTGCCCTTTTTCCGTTCGCCGGCTTGAAAGCGCAGTCAAAAATCGGGAGATGCTCATCTTTAATGTAAGGCGCGCCCTCAATAGTGTCGTTATTATTTATATAACTTTTAATAGAATCTACTTGAGCAGAATTGTATCCAAGTTTTTCCAAAGCAAGCCCGACGCTGTTGTTGACAATTTTTAGCATCCCGCCGCCGGAAAGAACTTTATATTTAACTAATGCGATGTCAGGTTCAATTCCTGTTGTGTCGCAGTCCATCATGAAAGCGATAGTATTATGACTAATGAAACCATTAGCAGTATAGGTAACATTTTCAGGAACAGAAATGTCATAAGTAGGTTGAACTCCTCCATCAACATTACTTCCCACTTTGTCATAAAAGAACTGCATTGCCCAAAGTAGTTGTGGATGCTTTGTATCCTGATAAAGTCTCATTGCCATCTCTCGAGGAATTGCATGGTTTCTCCTTACAGAAAGCAAAACAGCGTCACGTTGCAAGCTCCCAACAGGAGCAGTCTCTTCAATAACATCATCAGATAAGTAAATATAATCCCTCTTTCCAGTCTGAGTACTTCGTGAAGCAACAGCACCCATTTTCCTAGCTCCAATAAATCCAACATTATCTAAGAAATCCTTATTGTAAGAAACATTCTTTAGTCTCATAACATAAATCTCAGATTTTCCAAATCCAGAAATATCTATTTTTGTATTAGTCGGATATCCAAGGCTCAAAAGCAACGTTCTTATTTCCTTTGCAAATTCCTTGCTTGCTGTGCATATAGTTGGATTACCCAAACCAACAGTGCCATCAGCCTCAAACAATCCTTGAAGAAATGCACAGTATATCTTTCGATTATTTGTATGGAGCACAGCATCAGGGATGAAAGGGGTATAACCTTTACCTTTATGTTCTGGAGAGGGTTTCAGTTTAGAAAATCCGCAGGCATCCCACCACATAACCAAAGGAGCAGAATTCACCGCTAATTCTTTGTATCCCTCTCTCTGCGAAATATGAGTAGGTAAATTAAATACTAATTTTACCAATTGTGTTAAACGTTCAAGAACATCTTCATCTTTATTATCTACACAGAATCTTAGACCTTTGCTGTGAAGACTGCCATCACCCATAAAATATCCAATCAATATAGCTAATTCTCTTGTCATGGTTGCGGGAGTCTTGAAATCAAAGTCAGCGTTCCAATGAAGTTCTGGTGCAGGAGGAAGTAAAATATTTTGCTCATCTCCGAAAATTGTATTCAAAGCTAAAGGAACAACATCTCCTTCTTTAACTTCATCAAATCTTTTCCATTCAAGCTGACCGCTATTTGGATTCATTATCTTAATCTTATGTTTTTCTGTGCCTTGAATCTCATAGCCAGAAGCAGTGACAATTTTTCGTGTACTTGCATTACCATTAATGTAAAATTTAGTCGCATCTCTTGGTCCTTCATCAGTCATCACTTTAAGAGAAACATCTTGCCATTGCGCTCCCTTTTTATTCCCCAAAGATCCAAGTCGTAGCAATCCTTTATTAGTTGATATCAAGGAATTAGGAATTAAGCATCCAGTCGGAGCCAAAACAGTTGCCTGCGAATTTCTGTATCCATATTTCTCGCCGAGCTCAATAGCTTCTGTCCAGCAGTCCCATGCTTCATTAACCAAATATCTCAATTCATTTGGAATTTTATTTACATTAATATCCTTGACATGCTCTCTGTGCATTTTCATCACTTCAATCATAGGCACCCTATTCTCCTCAAATTTTGGAAATGGCCCGACCAGCCCGGCAATTTTAGCAGAGGTTTTATACGCCTCGCCGCACATTATCGCAGTTACCGCAGCAGAGACAGCCCTTCCTTCTTCAGAATCATAAGGCAGCCCATAAGACATTAACAAAGCGCCGAGATTTGCATAACCAAGTCCAAGAGGCCTGAAGTCGTGCGAGTTTTGTGTAATTTTTTCCGTCGGGTAGCTTGAGCCGTCAACAAATATCTCCATTGCAGTTATAAATCTCTCAACAACTTTCTTAAAGCTCTCGCTGTCAAACTTTCCATCTTTGGTTCTGAATTTCATCAAATTAATAGACGCCAAATTGCAGGCGCTGTCGTCAATGAACATGTACTCGGAGCAGTTGTGGACAAAAACCCCCGCAGATAATGCAAAATTATGGGTATTAGGCACTTCAATATCAAATACTTCAATTTTATTATTTAGTTTTTCAATTTTTTTTATTTTATGATTTGCTTTTGGAGCAATTCCAATTTCTTTTTCATAAAGAGGCATTAAAGAATCTTCTGAAGTAAGTAACTTGGCTTCTCTAAACTCTCCTGATTTCAGCATAAACTTATGTTCTGGCGTGCATACTATTTCTTCATTATTATCTAAAATTAATTTAATAACTTCTGCATTAATCCTTGTAACTCTTGGAGCAACTATTTTTTCTATGCCAATGTGTCCGTCACTCTTTATAGTATAACAATAATTTTGTTTGCCCTCACTATTTTCTTTTATTAATTCTTTAAAACTAAGGTTTCTTCCATCTGTTAATGCGATTTTAGTATCTCCTGAAAAGCAAGGATTGCTCGCATTAATTCTTCCCGAATTTTTGCATGTATGATACTCGTTAATCACCGTGTCAAACTGCATCCCGGGATCGCCGCATACATGAGTTCCTTCTGCAATTTTTTTTAGAATTTCTTTGGAGTCTAAAACTTCACAAACACTTTCGTCTTTAACATATTTTGTTTTCCATTCCTCATTATTTTTAACAGCTTCCATAAATTCATCTTGAGCTCTGACAGACATGTTGCAATTCTGAAAAGCAATGCTCCCATATGCATCTCCATTAAGCCCGCCGTCGTATCCATGCTCAATCAGCGCCCATGCTTTTTTTTCTTCATTTTGTTTTGCATTTACGAAATCCATTATATCCGGATGATCAACATTCAGGATTTCCATTTTTGCAGCCCTTCTCGTCTTTCCGCCTGATTTGATTATCCCCGCATAAGCATCATATCCGCGCATAAAAGAAACAGGGCCAGACGCTCTTCCCCCGCCGGTTAATTTTTCTCTGCTGCTTCTTAACGGAGACCTATTTGTTCCCGTGCCAGAGCCAGCTTTAAACAGAGTTGCTTCAGAAACCTGCAGTTTTAAAATAGATTCCATATTATCTTCAACACTCTGAATAAAACACGCAGAACATTGCGGCTTATCCATTGTTTTTTTCGCAGAAACCACTTTCTGTAATTCGCTGTCCCAAACATGGGAAGAAACACCGCCGGCATTTTTATCATATTCCTGAATACCGACGTTAAACCAAACAGGAGAATTAAATATCGCAAGCTGATTTAAACAAATAGACGCTATTTCATCTCTCAAAATATCAGAATTCTTCTCGTCAAGATATCCCTGCTTAAACGCCTGTCTTCCTATAAATCTTGAAACTCTCCCGACGATTTTGTCAACTCCATCTTCTCTCTCCCCCTTTGCCTGATCTCCCCAGAAATATTTGCTTGCAACAACTTTCAGCGCAAGAGCTGACCACGATTCCGGCTTTTTAACATCTGGCTGCGTGAAAACAACCTTGCCTTTATCGTCGGTAACATTAACTTCTTCTCTCATCCATTTCAGAGGGTTTCCAAATAAATCATATTCATAAGGGTTTTTTCCGTCAAAGCTGAAATATCTTCCGATTCTAAAATTTTCCAAAACCCCAAAAGCTCCTTTCGGCTCAAGAAAAACCTCCTGCCCAATATTTCCTTCATTAAGCTCTTTTTTATTATCTATCATTTTTTATCAATCCTCTTATTTCTTTCTTAAAATCAGACAAATCAGCGAAATCCCTGTAAACCGACGCAAATCTTATATAAGCAACTTTGTCAGTTTTTTTCAACTCGTTTGAAACAAGCTCTCCGATGTAACTGCTCTTCACTATTTTTCCCCTTTTCCTTATTTTTCCCTCAATTCTGCTGACCATTTTTTCAATCACCTCTTCACTCACTGGCCTCTTTTCGCAGGCCTTTATAATACCCCTTATCACTTTGTTTCTGTCAAATGCCTGTTTATCGCCGCTCTTTTTTATAACTTTTATTTCGTCAAGCTCAACATTTTCATATGTTGAAAACCTTTTTTCGCACTTTAGGCACTCTCTTCTTCTTCGTGTAATTTTACCAACATCTCTTTTGTCAGTTACCTTTGTTTCCTGATGCAGGCAAAACGGGCATATCATGTTTTTTACTTCTGAATTAATACAACCCATTGTAGTAATCTTAAGAGATGCTACAATTAGTGGTATTTTCATGTTTAATAATTCTTTTCACTATTTAAACTTTTATATTCAAAATCAAGCATATTTTCTATAGTTTATAAATTAAAGTTCGGTTATGATTTTTGCTTAAGAAGCAAGTTTATATTAAACTCTTTTCTAGAATATTTAATATTTCCTTTGGGTTGACAATTTTAATCCCTCTAAACTCTTTTAATTCTAATAAATCTTTATCTTGGCTTACAATATAATCAGAATTCCCGGCAATGGCACATTCTAGAATTTTATTATCGTCTGGGTCATCTTTTAAAATATCCACCTTTTCTATAGGTTTAACCATCTCGCAAACTTGAATAATTGAATCAATAATTTCCGCAATAATCAAACCCTTATTTTCAACTTTTTCAACAATTTCATCTCTTTTTATAACATCAAAATATTCCTTTAATATTTCATCTGAAAGCACAAGTTTAATTTTTTTATCATATATTAATTTCATAATTTTATATGAATCACCAGACCAAAATGTGGCTGATATAAGGACATTTGTATCAAGAGTTACTTTCATTTGTTCTTTTTTCTTTTCTGATTCTATGAATTAATCCAGTGATATTTTCTTCTTTGATTTTCTTCTTTATACTCCTTAGCGGTTTAGTAATCTCCTCCCAGCTCTTTTCATCAGAAACCTTTTTAATGATTAAGGTATCTCCATCTAAAACAAATAAGATCTTTTCTCCTTCATTTAACTCAAGTTCACCTCTAATTTTTGAAGGGATAGCTATTTGACCTCTTGAGCTTATTGTTCCGATTTCTATTATTCTTCCCATCTTATTACAAGATATATCTTGTATTTAAACTTTTATATCCAAAACCTATATAAACCTCCAATCATACAATCACTCATGGCATCACCATTCTTAACAGACTTCTCAAGCTACGCAAATATCCCTCTTTGGCTTTTAGCAATAGTTGTCATCTGGTCTCTAATCTGGAAAGGCCTCGCGTTATGGAAAGCCGCAAAGAAAGACAGCAAGCCGTGGTTCGTCGCACTTTTAGTAATCAACACAATGGGAATATTGGAAATTCTTTACCTCTATTTATTTTCAGAAATAAAGATGGAAAAACATGACTCTGCATCAAAAATCTCTCAAGGAAAAATAGTTCCTAAAAATAAAAAGAGAAGAAGATAGTTAATTTTTTATTCTATTTTTATGCACTGCAAGATATCTTCTGAAGAAATACTGAACAAACTTTTCTTCATCCCTATTTAAGGCTTTATAATATGACTTTCTTTTCTTGTACTCTATAATTAGCATTGGATATTTTTTATGCCATAAAATATAATTCATAAGTAATCTGCCTATTCTTCCGTTTCCGTCAGCAAAAGGATGGATTTTCTCAAACCTATAATGTGTTCTTGCTGATAATTCAACAGGGTTCATTGAAGTTCTGTTTTTCAAAATAAAATAAACAAATTCTTTCATTAATCTTGGAACATCCTGCCAATCAGGAGCTAAATAATTACCCACTCTAACAAGGTGCTCTCTAAATTTCCCTGCAATGTCTTGTTTTGTTTGTCCAAAAATATCCTTATGCCATTTTAGCAGAAGATTAGAGCTTATTTTCTCTTTTTTCTTTAAGGTACTAAGAAAAACCCGATTATGCTCTTCAGCTTCTTTAACATCTCTTAAGGGTTTGTTTGGAGAAATATTATTCTCTACAATTTCTCTGACTTCTTCCAAGGTTATTTTAGACCCCTCAATAGCATTAGTGTTGTAAGTAAAAGCAAGTGCGATTTCTTTCAACTCTTTTTCTTTTGCGCTCGGCGGAGTTTTTTTCCATTCGCTCTGAAAATGCCTTTTTATAGAGATTAATTTTTTTTCTAAACTTAAGCTGTTTTTTTTATTAAATTTATATACTCTTTCACCAATATTCTTAGGGATTTGATTGCCAAGATATTCCTCTTTGTTTATTATTCTTCCATCAATTCTAAATGAATGCTTTAAATAATAATATTCTTTATTTCTTACTTTTTTTTTAATGATTTTCATAAATATATTACCCCCACAAATTATTTAAATCTTGTCTTTTTGAGCAAGTGTGGGATAACAATTATTTATGCGCTAAAACATCTTCATACCTAATATTATTCTGCTTTTTAAACTCGCACCAGTCGCAGAACTTTTTTCCGCATGCAAACCAATCAGTTGTAGACTCAATTTTCTTGACTAACAGCATAGTGTCTTTTTTCAATTTTTCAAGCTGCTCGTCGGTTCTGTAGGAAATTACTTTTTTATTGTGCGACAAAAAATGCCACACCAATCTAACTTTTATATCTCTGCCAAAGACCTCTTTCAGCCCAATATGATAAAATGCAAGCTGCTTGTCTTTATCTATTTCTTCTTTTGCTTTCATATATTGATTTGTTTTATAATCATGCACTTCATAAACTCCCTCATTTAAATCTAATCTGTCAATATATCCTTGTATCTTATATTTTCCTTCATTGTCAAGAGGAAATAAAATCTTTCGTTCAATAGCGACGACATTCTGCTTGAATGGCTTATGTGCAAGATAATAATCCACCAAAAGTTTCACGCCTCTGTTGTACAACTCTTTCTCGTCGCCATTTTCAATTCTGACATCAACTGAAAAACTCTCAACCCATTTTTCTGTAAAGTATTCTATCAACTCACTTATCTCAACATTTCTGTTTTTAACCTGATAATAAAGCCACTCAAGGCTGTCATGAACCGCTTTACCAAGAAACAAAGACATATGCACAGGCATCTCCGGCAATTTCTTGTCAATATATTTCAACTTGTAAAATTCAGGGCAGTTTTCATACAACCAAAGCCGTGAGTGGGAATAAATCCCTCCGCCGTTTTCTTCGCCTCCTTTTTTTTCTTCCATTATTACTCTCAAGCGGAATATTATAAAAACCTTATGCTTCTTAACTTTCAACAGCAAATAATAAATACCCTGCAAAATTAAACCTGCTATGAATACAAAATTCAAGCGCCATCAAAAAGTAAAACTTCTTGTAACTCCAAATGAAGAAGATGTAGAGCCATATACAGAGCCGCCGCAGGAAATAAAGAAAGGAATGACTGGAAAAGTAAATATTATCCTGCCTAATGGACAATACCATATAAAAATTTCCGACGAAAACGGAGACGAAGTTGCCTACGTAGTAATGGACGAAGAATCCTTAGAAGCTGTAGATGAAAAAGAAAAAATCAAAGATGCCCACAAAGAAGATGTAGAAGATTGGGCAGAAACCAGTTAATAAATTCAATTATCTTTTTTTATTCTTGCGTATAATTTTTGCCTTTCTGCGTGATTTTCTTGCCGTTCTTCTCATATTTAATTGAGGAAAAAGAGATTTTTAAACTTATCACTTATTCCCAATAAACTCCTCAACCTCTCCCACAACTCTCCGAACATCTCTCTCGCCGTTTTCTTCATTCAAAGTCAATCTTATGGAGCCGGAAATTTCTTTTTTATCTAACCCAATAGCTCTCAAAACATAATCCTCTCTTTTCTTTTTGCTTTCGCAAGCGCTTCCCGCAGATACATAAATTCCTTTTTGAGACAATTCATAAATTAATTTTTCAGCGTCAACTCCTGGAAAAGAAACGTGCACATTTCCCCAAATTCTGTTTTCACCACGGGTCCCATTAATTTTCCCGCCGATTTTTTCTAATTCGCTGATTAATAAATTTCTAACATTTCCAACTTTTATCCAATTAACTTTTTTGCAAATCTCCAGCGCCTTTTCAAATCCAATAATAGCAGGAACATTTTCAGTCCCGCTTCTTAATCCTTTTTCCTGCCCCCCGCCGAATATTAACGGAGAAACATTGATTCCGTCGCGAACATACAAAAACCCCGCCCCCTTAGCCCCTCCAATTTTATGCCCGCTCGCACTCAACAAGTCAATCCCCCAATCATTAACATTTATTTTTAATTTCCCAAAACTCTGCACGCAGTCGCTGTGGAACAAAACATCCTTTTTACTGCAAATCCTTCCAATCTCTCGCAGATTTTGAATAGTCCCAAAAATATTATTCGCATGCATAACACATACAAGAAGAGTTTTTTTGTCTGCTTCTCTTTCCAGAAATTCTAAATCAACAAAACCAGATTCATCAACAGGAATTCTGGCAATTTTATATCCTTCTTTTTTAAGGAACTCGCAAGTCTCCACGACAGAAGCATGTTCAATTGCGCTGATTATTATTTTATTTTTCTTCTTATCTTTATTTGCCCTCGCAATGCCCTGAATCGCAAGATTATTAGATTCTGTTCCACCAGACGTAAAAACAATCTCATGCGGTTTAGATTCAATTTCAGCAGCTATTTTTTTTCTTGCTTCATTTATTTCTTTAAACGCCTGCTCTCCTTTGACATGTAAAGAACTCGGATTCCCAAAATTTTTTGAAAACGCAGATTTCATCGCCTTGACAACTTTAGGATAAACGCACGTTGTCGCAGCATTGTCTAAATATATTTCTCTCATGAATAAGAATATTGAAAATTGTTTTTATATGTTTGTTATTGTCGCAAAACCCTTCAGGTTTTCACTTCACACTAAATTATGAAGTTTGTTTTGGTTTTGTGATTGCCGTGAAAAATACCCTGCAATAAAGCTCCAATTTGACAATTGGAGATTTCTAACAAGCATTAGCCAAATAATTTGTTAAACCAATTCAGAATCTTTTCCAACAATCCCTGTGTTTCTTCTAATTGTTTTTGTATGTCAACACATTCTTTATTGCTGCACTGATTGCTGAAACATTCATAATTATTTTGGCATAATTCACTTAATTGCTTTTGTTTTTCAAACTTTCCTGAAAACGAACAATAAGAGTCTGCTCCGCTCACTTCAACTCTCTGTCCAAACTGAATGCATGAATTTTCAAGCTGGCATCCAGAAGCACATTGTTCTCCATTTTCAATTTCCATGACTGTTGGAGTTTCTTGAACCAGCTCTTCAAAGTCACCATTTAATTCGTTTTTAATTATTTTAGCAAAAACCTCGTATTGTTGAGCTCCCGAAATCTTCTTGTCGTTGATAAAAAATACAGGTGTTGATTGTTCAACCCCCATTTTTTCTCCTTTTTTCATATCATCCAAAACCTCTGACAAGAACTTTTTATCAGACAAACATTTTTCTATATCTTTTTTATTAATCCCGACCGCTGCAGCACTTGATAAAATCTCCTTATCTCCCATAACTAATGAACTGAACTTAAAGAAAGTTTTAGAATCTGACAAACTCAAAACGCACTCTCCAGTCTGCGCTAACTTGTATTCTGGGTCCTGAAAAACTAAAGGAAAGTTTCTAAATTCAAATCTAATCTTGTTTTCGTCAAATTCTTTAAACAATTCATCAATCGTTGTCCATGCTCTTTTAGAGTAAGGATCGTTATACCCCATATAACCAATTATCTTGACCTTGCCATTTCCTCTAACCGGCTCTTCTTGCATGTTTTGTTTATTTTTTAAAAGAGAATCAATTAAAACTTTGAATTCACTAAACGGTTGGGCTCCGATCATTTGTTTGTCTTTAACAAAAAAATGAGGAATTCCGCTAACCTCTCTGCTCTGCCCCATATTAAACTCCGAGTTAATTTTATTTTCTGTGTTTGGGTCATTAAAACATTCTTTGAACTCCACAAAATTGAAATTATTAACATTTAAACTATTAGCAATTTCTTTATAGTAATCTATGTTTGTATCAATGTCTAAATTTCTATAAAACTTTTCAACAAATTCAATGAAGTAACTTTGCTCTGCAGCACATTCAGCCGCCTTTGCTCTATCTATTGCATCAGTATGAAAAGGCAAAGGAAAATGCCTGAAAACAATTTTTAACTCGCCATCTTCAATATACTCTTCTTTTAATTGTGGCAAAGTTTGTTCATACCAACTTGAGGAAAATGGGTCCTGAAAATCTGTGTAAATCTCCATAGTAAGCTCTGCTTGTAAATCGCCTATTGTTTTTTGATTATCAGTTGCAGCTGAAGCAAATGAAGCAAACAAAACCGCAATGCCTAACATTGAAAATAAAATTGTTTTATTCATCATAATAAATCCTACTCTAAAGCATTTAAAAATCTTTCTAAAGAAATTATCTTCCTCTTCCAAAAGAACTTCTCCCCCGAAATCCCCCGCTTCGCCCGCCGCCAAAACTTCTCCCGCGCCCATCTCCACCACCCGTTCTCTTCCCACCAAAACCGCCCCCACGCCCTCCACCCCTGACGCCCCCGCCAAAACTCCCTCTATGCCCTCCACCACTTCCACCCGTCCTGCTCCCGCTTCCGCCAAAACTTCTTGAACGCCCTCTGTCTCCGTCTCTTTCTCTCCCGCCGGATTCGCGCCTTCCAAAACTCTGTCTATGCCCCCCGCCTCTTCCTTCTCTATTGTCGCGGCTGCCGAATCTCGCCTCTTTCTTTTCTTCCATCCATCTTATCATCGTCCTTGAAATTTCAGGAGTCTTCTCATTTTCTATTTTAATCCCCAATTTATTTAAGATATTTGAAAATTCCTGATAATCCCTATCTGTAACAAGACTGATTGCTATTCCTTCTTTTCCTGCTCGAGCTGTCCTTCCAATTCTGTGGATATATTGATTGCTTTCCCTTGGAATGTCGTAGTTATAGACGTGCGAAACGTTTTTTATGTCTAATCCGCGCGCGGCAACATCTGTGCAGACGAGAATCTGCGTTTCTCTTGAATGAAATCTTTCCATTGTTCTTTTTCTTTTATCCTGCGAAAATCCGCCGTGAATCGCCTGCGCGTTAATTCCTGAAAATTTTAAATTTTTTGCGACGAAATCTGTGTTTCTTTGCGTGTTGCAGAAAACCATAATTAATTTTGCTTTTTCGTTTTTTAGAAGATGCATGAGCAATGAGAATTTCAGATTAGATGGAATATCATAATAAACCTGCTTTAATTTCGTCGGGTCAACCTGCGGCTCTGCGGAAACTCTTGTCGGGCTTTTCATATATCTTTTTGAAATGTAGTCAACATCGCCGGAAATCGTCGCCGAGAACAAAAGCGTCTGTCTCTTATTTGGGCATTCGCCGATTATTTTTTCAACATCTTTTATAAAACCCATATCAATCATTCTGTCAGCTTCGTCTAAAACAAGGACTTTTAAATTTTCAAGATTGATCGTTCTTCTATTAATGTGGTCAAGAAGTCTTCCAGGAGTTCCGACGACAACATCCGCCTTTTCAAGAGCTCTTACCTGCGGCTCAATTCCAACACCTCCATAAACGGCAGAGACATTTAGCCCCTTGAATTTAGAAAATTCTTTCAATGCCTGCGCAACCTGCTCTGCAAGCTCTCTCGTCGGGGTAAGCACAAGCCCTTGAATGCCCTTGCCTTTTTCAGAGCTGTTTATTATTCCCGCGCCAAAAGCAAGAGTTTTCCCGGAGCCCGTCGCAGACTCCGCTATAACATCCTTCCCCTTGAGGACAAGAGGAATTGACTTCTCCTGTATTTCCGTCGGACTTTCAAATTTCGCCTCCTCAACAGATTTCAATAAGTGTCCGCTTATTCCAAGTTCTTCAAATTTCTTCATTTTAACATCCAGAAATCTCTATTAATTTATTTAAGTCAATCAGTCCATTATAAACCTTTCCATTTATCTCCCACGATGGAAATTCTTCAGCAAAACATTCAATGCCATTATCACAAGGCACTACTTCAACAAAGCGGTTAATTTTCTCTTTAACAATATTTAGCTGCTTTTCACAATCATCGCAATCTGCAGAAACATAAACTTTCAAATCTCTTTCACTTAAGCAATTAGCCAGTTCATTATTTACATTATCGCCGACGACATACCCCGTAGCTTTTGAAAACCAATTTGTGAAAGCATAAAGCCCGAATATCAAAACAGCCAGCACAACAAGGCTTATAATTACCTTTTCAAATTTATTCATATGTTAAAAAACAAAAAGGGATTTTTAATTGTTGCTGTCATAAAGATTTCTTGAGGTTATCTTCAATAAGTAAACAGGAAACATAGAGCCGAATGCAAATGCCATGCCGCTAGCCATAATCGGCAGTTCTTTAGCAGCAACGCCGACAATCGCGGTGCCCATTCCCATAAATGCTCCTATCAAAGAATAGCGGTCAACCCTTTCAAGCAGCCCATTAAGATGCCTTTGAGATTTTCTAACTTCTTCTACTTCTTCGTCTATTCCTCTTAAATCTTCAGCAGATATTTCATAATCAGGTAATTCTTCCAATCCCCCAACATTGCCGTGTTCAGGCGAAACATCTTCTAATGCCATGACCAATCATATCTCAAAGAGTTTATAAGAATTATTGCACTAATAAACAAGCAACAAAAACATTTATAAAACGAAATTTCCTTGAAAAGCCATGGCATTAACATTAATAATTTCAATTATTGCAATTGTCTTAGTTTTAATATTCATTTATTACTTCAACAGACTCGTCACATTAAGCAACAGAATAGACAATTCTCTTTCTCAAATTGATGTTCAGTTAAAGAAGAGGGCTGACCTTGTTCCAAACTTGATTGAGACTGTCAAGGGCTATGCAAAGCACGAAAAAGGAATTATGAAAGAAGTTACCGAGGCGAGAAAAGCAATGCTTTCGGCGCAGACGCTTCCTCAAAGAGTAAAAGCAGGCGCGCAGTTAGAAACAGCTCTTAAGTCAATTTTTGCAATCGCAGAAAACTACCCGCAGTTAAAGGCGAATGAAAACTTCCTCCAGTTGCAAAATGAGTTGGCTGTAATAGAAGACAAAATAGCATACGCAAGGCAGTTCTACAACGACTCAATATTAAGTTACAATAACACTTGCACAACTTTCCCCGGAACCTTTTTCGCAGGCATATATGGGAAGAAGCAAAAAGAATTTCTGCAGATTCCGGCGGAAGCAAGGGCTTTGCCGAAAGTTAGGTTTTAATTTGCAAAGGTTTTTATACTTTTCAAGCCATACATAAAAATGAAAAAAGAGCTATTTATATTTCTGTCAGCATCATTTGTTCTTTTATTAATCGCAGGAGTCTACGCAGCAGGTCCATCATCGGGAAACAGCAATCAAAATTCGCAAAATAACACGCAAACGAACCGGCAGACAAACCAAACTCAAAGTCCTGTAAACTGCGAAACATTCACGACGATAAAAGAAAGAATAAAATGCCGTTTTGAAAACAAAGGGAATTTAGTTGACAATCCAAATTATCAGGAAGAAGCGTGCAGAAATAACGCGAAAGCGGCGGTTTGTGTTCAGCTTTACAAAGATGCAAAGCCATGTTATGAACTTTCAAGCGCCCCGGAGAAAAAAGCATGCTTCCTTACTAAATCAGGGATTTCTCAAAGAGGCGCGTTGAGCGCAGCTCCTAACGAAAAGAAAAGAAATTATATTGTTTTGCTTTTATATGAATTGCAGGAAAGAATTGAAAGCACAGAAGCTCAAGCGCAGATAACAACAGAAGAAGCCGCAAACTTGGTTGCATTAATTGTTGAAATAAAGCAGGATATTTTCGCAGAAAAACCGCGTTCAGAAATAGTTCCCAAAGTTCAAAACCTAAAACAGGAATATTTTGAGGCAATACAATGAAAACTTCAACAATAGTGTGGATAGTAATAGGAATATTAGTTATAGCCGGAATTATTTATAGCGTTGCATTTAATTCGCCGTCGGCAAAAGACCTTAAATATCCCGGGCAAAATCAGGAAAGAGATATCGCCACGGATACAAGTCTATTTGGCGAGATTGATGAAGTTGCGGGGTATCTGGAATAAACTTTTATAAACACTCCAATCCTAAATAAAATATGTCCCAGCGAATATCTTTCCACGACGAAATACAAAGAAACAAAATAAAGTCATTTTTCTTAATCGCAGTCATATTTGCATTCTTCCTGCTTTTAGGGTATTTTATTTCTTATATCCTAGACCCTTCTTATTTCTTTATTATAATGATAATTTCAATAATCTTTTCAATGTCCTATATATTAATAAGCTACTACAACTCTGACAAAATAGCAATTGCCTCTGTTAGGGCGAGTCCTGCTTCAAGAACTCATCATAAAGGTTTTTACGACACTGTTGAAAACATGTCAATTGCGTCAGGCCTTCCAATGCCGCGGCTTTATGTTATGCCATCAAGTCAAATCAACGCATTCGCTTCAGGCAGAGACCCGCATCATGCTGTAATCTGCGTGACAACAGGAGCGCTTGAAAAATTAAACAAGCAGGAATTAGAAGGAGTCATAGCCCACGAAATGTCGCACATAGCAAACTTTGATATTCGTTTTATGACACTAACTGCAATTTTAGTAGGAATGATTTCAATAGCCGCAGAAATATTTTTGAGAAGTTTATGGTTTTCTTCTGGTAACAATAGCAAAAGAGACGGAAGAGCGCAGGCAGTTCTGATAGTCCTTGGAATAATTTTTGCAATTCTTGCACCAATAGTAGCAAACCTTGTTTCTTTAGCAATATCAAGAAAAAGAGAGTTCACTGCAGACGCGACAGGAGTCAAATTCACACGCTATCCAACAGGATTAAAAAACGCTCTGACAAAAATTAAGCACGAGCACTTTTCTGCTGATGACAAGCACAAATTCCCAAAAGCCGTCGCTCCTTTGTTTATCTCCGACCCATTCAAGAAAAAGCTGCGAGGATTGTTCTCAACGCATCCGGATATTGATGATAGGATTAGCAAATTGGAGAGAATGTGATTTTTCTAAAAACTAAAAATTTATATACTCCCTCCCCCTTATTATACCATGAATAGTAACACGTTTAATTTAAGCAATATCAGCAAAATTAAAATTACTATTGGTAATATTCTTAATTAATTTTGCCTTTTCTTTTCGGTTTCTGACGCAAAATGACATATCAATTATATTCCCAGCAAAATAAAAATGCATTGAATTTTGTAGAAAAACAGCCCTGTGTGATTGCTTTGAAAAACTCTGAATTGCCTAATGAATATAAAAGAGAGGTTGGCAAATTCATTGAGCGAAATGTTTTGCCTGATTGCGGCAGAGTCCCGCCGAACTGCCTTAAAGCGCACATGATCCGGCTTGCGAAAATATTCAGATTCAGAAAAAAAGACATTGATTATGTAAAAAATCTTTTTAGGGGAAGCATAGGATATGACGGCTATTATTTGGATAGAGGAAGATTAAAGAGAGTCAATTTTTTTTAAGGTTTTATTGAGTTTTCCGAGATTGCTTATTACAAAGTCTGGTTTTTCTTTAAGAACCTCCGCCCTTTTGCCCCATGAAAACCTGTTTGACAAAATAACAGAGAAACACCCAGCTTCCCTTGCCACTTCAACGTCCCTTGGTTTGTCGCCGACATAAACAACTTCACTTGCCTTTAATTTATGCTTTTTAATTATCTTCAGCATTATATTAACTTTATTTTTAAATTTGTCAGAGCCATAAACCTCGTCAAAATAGTCAATGCCTGCGAATTTAAGCGACTTAACAATAAATCTTGTGAGGTTGTTTGAAATTATAACCTTCTTTGCTTTGATTGAGCTTAGTTTTTTAATCCCTCTGCAAAATTTAATCTTTTGGTATTCTTTTGAATATCCTTTCCCTGCAATGCTAGATATTTTGCCTATCAAACTTCCTTCTACGCCAATGTCTTCAAGGAATCTTTCCAGCGGATTATCTCCAAGAATATTGACAAATTTTTTTTCAAGCTTGTAATTAAATTTACCAAGAGTATTAACGATTGTGTCAAGAATTAATTTTTTTGTATCTGCGAGTGTCCCGTCAAAGTCAAATATAATTAGCTTGATCATTTATTTCTGCCCATAAATCCCTGAAGAAAATCCCCGTATTGCGACCTGTCAACAAGACCGCCCGCCCTCCAGTAATCGCCGCCCATAACCTTTTCCATCTTTACACCATCACCAACTTTTCTTCTTATTGATTCAGACAATAAAATATTCATATTTGCACTTTGCGCAATTCTTTTTGCAGATGAGATTAAGTTCCCTGTGCTTGTAAATTTGAATTGCCCATTTATTATTTCGCTGATTATCTCCCCGTCGCTGACACCGAGCCCAAACATAATCTTCTCCTTGAATTTTTTATTGTGCTCATTAAATATTTCTTCAATTCTTTTCGCAATCTTTACAGCAAGTGCTTCATTATTCATGCTTTTTGTAAGTGTCTGCGACAAAAGAATTATTTTATAATCTCCATCAATATAAATTTTTGCCCCAGCGCTCTTTGCAATTCCGAATGCATTGTTTATACTTTCAACAGCATAGCTTGTTTTAGCATCGCCGCCAGTTCTAACAGCGACGACAACGGCATTTTCCCTAAGTCCGTTAGAACTATTAAATATTTTCGGCTGTTCAAATTTTCTTTCAACAGGAGTTTTGCTTATCGGCATAATTGGCATTGCTATCTTATTGCTCTCTCCTGCGAAAAGAAGGTTTTTAGGCACAGAAACAGGGGTTGAGTTTCCCATGGTCTCTTTCTTTAGTTTTCTGTTTACAATTACATAAACAATCACCAAAGTCAATAAAATAATCAACGCAGCCCAAAATAAAGGATTCGGCAGAATTTCAGAAAAGCCATATTTCACGTCGTCAACTCTTATTGCATTTCCAGTAAGAAATGAAGTCCCCAAAACAGACCTTTCAGTCCCGTCGTCAACACTTATAGTATAATTCCCTTTAGGCGCGTATAAATGCAGTGTCTTGCTCTCTCCGACATTTAGCTTCATATGTTTTATCTCGCTCTGCTCGCCGATAACAACCTCTATAGGCCCCTCAAATAAGACATTTCCGATATTTGTTACAATCAAACTGCTCTCTTCCAGTTTTAAAGACACCTTCTCAACCGGCTCAAGGTAAAATGATTTCTCTGCGCTGAATTCCCCGATAGAAGCATTTATCTTCCAATATCCTTGGCTGTCGTTAATTGCAAATTTTATTTTATAATCTCTTTCAGAATCAATTAATTTTTTAAGATAAACAAGATTCCCGGGCTCATAAATAACCACGCCGATTTTTTCATTTATAGGATTATTTGCTTGGTCATAAGATTTTACAGAATAAGTAAATTCTTCTTCAGGGTTTACATTTTCAGGGCTTGTGATTATCTCAAGTTTTTTCAAAACAGGCACAACCCAGAAGTCTATGCTTAAAATTCCCTCATTTGATACATCTCCGTTATTATTTAGCTCATAAACTCTTAAATTAATTGTGTGCTTTCCAGACAAAGCATTTTTAGGAATTTTAAATCCAAAATTAAAGCTCCCGTTAGCAACTTTTTCAGAAAGAGAAATTCCCATCGGAGCTACATCAACCCTTACAAAACCTTCAACTAAACTGCCGCTTCTCAGTCGCGCAATTCCTGTAGCAGTTGCATTTTCTTCAGGATTATATTTCTCAATTTCTAATTCAGCATCAATATCTATTGTTCTTGAAATAGAAAAAGAATCGCTTAAGAAATTATTATTCCCATAATTTGCAGACAGCCTGCAGTTTCCTGTCAAATTTCTAAAAAAGTCGCCGGTCAAAGCAGTAGCGACGACAATCTTTTTTTCTTCGTTTGAATTAAGGCTAAAATATTGGTTGTAAATATTTTTCGTGCTGTTTAAGCACAGCATATTCACTAATAGATGCTCCGCAGCAGGCACACTTGAAATCAAATCAACATCGGCACTAAGCTCATCGCCAAGGTTATAAACAGGATTAAGGTGAGAAATATAAATCTCGGAAGAAGCAAAAGGCATAATCAGCAAAATACCAAATATCAAACTCAATCCTCTTTTATTCATGGAGAAATTATGATTGTTTTATATATAAATCTTACTTGTTGTCCGAATAATTAAAAATTATTTAAGGCGAGTTTACTTTCAGTTAGTTAGATAGTAAAACCTATATACCGAAGATAATATCCATAGTTAATATGAGAAAGACTAAAGAAGAACCAAAAGTCTGCCCTAAATGCAAAAGCCATTATTGGAATGTGCCGAAGAAAACGGAGAGGAAATAATATGAAACTATCAAAAGAAATCCTCGAATTAGCTGAGAAAATCAAAGATTATAGAACTGATATAAAGTTAGTAAAGGAGCTTAATATTAAAAAAGAAGCATTAGAAAAGCAAGTAGAAGAATTAGAAAAAGGCATCAAAATCTTAAAACTAAATACAATAGAACAAAACAAACTTCTTGAACAGATTAAGGAATTAGAGATAAATAAGAAGAAATTAAAATTAGATTTAGAAAAATCAAAAGAAGCATACACTTTTGTTGTGACAACACCGAGCGAAGTATCAAACACAGTTTATGGTGAAATTAGGGTAGTGGGACAGGATTAAATTATTTTCTAAGAATAACGTAAACTTTTCTCCCAAGTAAATCTTTCGGTGCATCTATCTTTGCCCCATTGCCAAATTTTGTAATGGTTCTTTCAAATA